>CEVA01037165.1_pt1 | contig 17427 bp, 15 predicted proteins | sample 361521 | NCBI WGS metagenome assembly CEVA01 (sample SAMEA2622823, study PRJEB7988) | marine metagenome | isolation source: saline water (ENVO:00002010), including
AAGCATGTGGCCCCATATTTAGTAAAAATATTCGAAGAGGCAACTAATCCGCAGCAAAAAGCTGCAATAGCAACAATATTAAAGGCAATGCTATGAAATATAACAAGTTGCTAAAGTTCGTTCGTACACTCACTGGGACAATTAGCAGTTGGCTTGGCGCTTCGCGCAAGTATATCCAACTGTTAATTGCCCCTTAGCAAAGCGTTAGTTTTCTATGAGTATGTTTCGAGTATTATTTTTTAATTTGATTTTTATATCAGTTGCGACAATGGCGAATGATAAGCCAGCGAACTTAACTGACGAGCAATGGAACAAGTATCTTGAGCATAAAGTCGCATGGGAAAGAATGCTCAAAGAACGTTACGAGAATGAATTAAAAAGTAACCCACCAGAACCACCATGGGTTAAATTTCCTGATTTCCACCCAACAGATATGTTTTGGCGAATGGGTAAAGGTGAAAATTACTTAGTTGATTATTTCGGTTTGTATTTTAAGTACGCTCCTAAAGCCGACTTGAAGGCTTATAAGCAAAAATATCCTGAGCATAAAGATTGGCTTGGGACTTATGAAAACTTCGAAAACTAACAAGAGACTATGGCGTCAATAGCTCTTTTTAAGCTTTTGGCGCTTCCCACATTACCCTAAACTGGTTTAAAAGAATAAAAATATGGAGTTATTATCCATACAAACTGTTTAAGAGTAATTCGCAATACGTGGCATTTTTACTAGGTGTTGGTTTTAGTGTTTAAGTTGTTTGCAGCGAATTTTGTTGGTGTTGCTCACCCCTTAATGCGGCGTTAGCCAGCCGAAGCTAGACTGAAGGAGATCTTTATGACCAAAACAGAGCTGAGCGCTAAGCTTGCAACAGGGTGGATTGAAGCGTGGATCAGAATGGATATCGAGTGGTTGAGGGACCACTTGACCCCCGACTTTGTCCACACCAGCCCATTTGGGCGGCTTGCAGGTCGTGAACATTATATTGAAACCGTAGAACCCATGGCCCGGAAGAGCGTGCAACGTCTCAAAATAGAAGAGGTTGTTGCCACTAATGATCAAGCCGCTATTTGGTTTGAAAACCTGACCCCACAAGGAGCTATTCCTTCTTGCGACTGGGTTCGCGTTGAGGATGGCAAGATCAAGGAAATCCAGTCTTTCTACGATAGTATGAAAGTGCGCCAAGTTCTCTCACCTAATGAACAGAGCAATCTTGGCGGTACTTATTAGCAGCCATTGGCTGGCTAATAACTCATTTAAGCCGATACTGCTTTGCAGAGCAGCTTCACTTAGGCGTTCACCACTCTCTAGTGGCACAAATGCGACTGTCAGACTTGATTGAATTCTGTCAATCGAACCTAACTGATGCACCTTTATTCACTTCCCCTTTGGCGTCAGCAAAAGGAATTTATGAGTATGCATAAGTACCATAAATAGGTATATTTGTTATTCAAATGTAAATTTATGTAAATGTCATAACCCATTGTATAATATGTACTTATTTGTGAAACTCAGCATTTAATGCTCAATTATTGAGTACTTGTTAATTGAAAATTTATATTTGTATGATTATTCTGCGTTCCAAAATAACTAATAACGGAACGTATCATGCGGTGGATATTTTTAGCGCTTATCAGCGTGAGTGCAGGTGCACTTCTTTGGATTTATCTTGGGCAGCAAGGCCCAAGCACTCATCATAACGCAACAATCGAAACAACCGAGCAGCAACCTCCTGTTGCACAAATATCAATACACAAGCAAGCGGTCACTGAACCGAAAAGCAGTCCCCAACCTTTGTTAAAGACACCAGCGAAGCACGATAAGCATCAGCCTACTGACTTTGGTGTTGCCTCGGTCAATAAGGTATCGAAAACCGCGCAAGCAAAGCTGCAAGAGGCGGGCGTGATCCCAACCGACTTACGCAATGAAGCTTATGTGGAGTTTGACCTGAGCGCGTTGCGTGCCCTTGAAGCCGGTGACACTTTTGAACTGATGATACCGCAAACTCAAGAGAGCTTTGTTGCTGAAGTAAATAACGTCAGTGTCGCTGAAAATGGCGATAGGAGTGTGTTTGGTGCGGTAACAGGGGCAGGGGGGCGTTTTCATACCACGGTATTAACTGTTGGAAAAGACGCCGTCTATGGTCAGCTGACGGCACCCAGTGGCAATTATGTTTTTGAATCGAAAAACGAGCATGGGTGGATAGCGGCAAAACGCGATCTTTATCGCCAGCACCAAGAGCAAGAGGTGCATGCAAGTAGTCACCAAGCTGACGCCAACCCGGAAAATTTCAATCCTCAATTTACAACCACCCCCACTAACTAAAAATAAGGGAACGATAATGAAAAAACTCGTAAAATCAGCGCTTATTGCAAGTGCTATGGGTGCGTCAATGGCGCAAGCAGCGACGATTGATATTGGTATTTTGTATACTGATGAAGCAGCAGCGGCTACAGGTAATATTAATACAAAGATCAATCAGTTGATTGCTTTTGCTAATCAGGTTTACAGTCAAAACGGTATTGATCTACAGCTTCGTGTTGCTGGCCAGCAAAACCTAGGTAATTACAGTATCAGCCCCTCAAGCAGTTGGTTAAACTCAGTGACCAATGCTTCGAGTGTTCAAAACCTGCGTAATAGCTGGGGAGCCGATATGATGGCTGTGCTAGGTAAAGGTGCGGGCTCGAATGGTTATATTACCTGCGGTATTGCTTGGGTAGGCCAAGGCAGCAGTGCTTCTGGTAACTTATATGCCTCTACTTCAAACAACATGTATAGCATTACCGCAGTGGACTGTGGAGCAACCACCTTTGTTCATGAACTAGGACATAATCAAGGCTTGGCCCATTCACGCAAACAAGGCGATACCAGTGGCGGTGTGTATGTCGATGGCATGGGTCACGGCGTTGATAATCAATTTGCCAGCATTATGGCCTACCCACATGTATTTGGTAGTGCCACGCAATATGATTACTTTGCCAATCCAAACTGGAGTGTAAACGGTCTGCCTTACGGCATAACTGGGCAAGCGTATGCCTGGAAAACCGTGGAAGCAACAAAAAACAGTATCGCCAACTTTAAATAGTATTCCCCCTGAATGAGGAGCACCACTGTGGTGCTCTTTTTTATCACTGCCGTTAATCGCATCAGGTTGCCAATCGCTATCCAAGCGCCCATAGTATTTGGCGAATAATAACAAAAGCCCTAGGCCATAAACGGAGAGCCTCATGAAGTCTATACTTTATACATTCGCAGCACTGAGTGCTTTAGCAGCGCAACCTGCTATGGCTGACGATGAACCCTTTGCCATTGCTATCCATGGTGGTGCTGGCACTATCGAAAAAGCCCGCTTCACTGCGGAGCAAGAAAAAGCCTATCGCGATAAACTCAAGCAGGCGGTTGAAGCCGGCTACCAAGTATTAGCGCAAGGAGGTGAAAGCCTAGATGCAGTCAATGCGGCGATCAACGTACTGGAAGATTCTCCTTATTTCAATGCCGGCAAGGGAGCCGTTTACACCTATGAAGGCACTCATGAGCTCGATGCCTCGATCATGGATGGACGTACGCGCCAAGCTGGTGCCGTAGCTGGAGTAAAGCACATTAAAAACCCTATTAACTTGGCGCGGTTGGTAATGACGGACTCTGTTCATGTGTTACTCAGCGGTGCAGGGGCTGAAGCATTTGCTCAGCAGCAGGGGATGGAGAAGGTTGATAACAGTTACTTTGATACGGAGCATCGTTATGAAGCCTTGCTCAAGGCAAAACAAAAATTAGATAAAGCCAAGCCTGCTAGTCAAGACTACCAAGCTCGTCATCAAGCGCTACCAACATCCTATAAAATGGGTACGGTTGGCGCCGTAGCTTTGGATAAACACGGTAATATGGCAGCGGGTACATCAACAGGAGGCATGACGGCGAAGCGCTTTGGTCGTATTGGTGATTCTCCGATCATTGGCGCGGGGACATTTGCCGACAATGAGTCTTGTGCGGTTTCAGCTACCGGCCACGGTGAGTTTTTCATCCGTTATCAAGTGGCGAGCGACATTTGCGCACGTGTGCAATATCAGCAAAAAAGCATAGCGCAGGCGGGTAAAGAAGTTATTTTTGGACCTATGTTTGACGCTGGTGGCACCGGGGGAGTCATCATTGTTGATGGCAAAGGGAACATCAGCATGCCGTTTAATACCAAAGGTATGTATCGCGCTAGCAAGTCATCAACCAGTGACACCTATGTAGCGATTTTTAAAGACGAATAAATCCTTCAAAGATATAAGCAATTTTGTAAACGCCAACTATAGTTAGCTATGTTGGCGTTTACTTATTTGGGGGTGCCTATGCAATCAATCAAAGTCGCTGATTATTACAACCATAGACCAGTAAAATTCAAAGCCACTATGCCGATTGAAACGGCTGTGGAGAGGCTATTACAAAGCGGCCAAACCGGAGGACCTGTTGTCGACGACCTCGGAACCATCATCGGTTTCGTGTCGGAGCAGGATTGCTTACAACATATGTTGACATCCACTTACCAAAATGAAGCACATACAGTTGTTGGTGATGTTATGACCAAAGAGCCACTGTGCGTGACGCCAGAGGAGAGTGTGATGACACTCGCCGAAAATATGAAAGTTGATAAGCCGAAAATGTACCCGGTATGTGATGAACAGGGTAAGTTACTCGGGATTATCACCCGCGCGCACATCCTACTGGCATTGGATAAGCATCTGCATTGTAATTATACGTCCGGACATCGATTTGTTTAGTGTTGCTGTAGGCTCTGACTAATAGCCAAAAAGGCCTAGCCATCGGCATTCAGGGCTTAATACCCGGTACACTTGGCGCTCATAGTTTGCTAAGCTTAGCGACCATTTTTAAGTCGTTAATTAGGGGCCTGAGTGTCAGCAAGCAAGCCGTTGTATGGTAAACTCTCTGAGTGTTTGAAAAAGGATCAGTTTGTATTAAAAAGGCGCCTGCAAGGCGCTGATAAGATTTCCGACTCCGAGAAGCAACAAAGCGTACTGGCCAAAATTGAGCAGGCGATAGAGCACAGCACCAGCCAGCGCGCACAACGCCTTGAACAACTGCCAAAGCCGCAATTCCCAGCGGCCCTGCCGGTTAGCGATAAACGTGAAGACATAAAAGCGGCAATAGCGAAGCACCAAGTGGTGATTGTCGCCGGTGAAACCGGTTCGGGTAAGACGACTCAGCTGCCGAAGATTTGCCTAGAGTTAGGCCGTGGCGTCGAGGGCTTGATTGGCCACACTCAACCACGTCGATTAGCCGCTCGCAGTGTGGCAGCGCGTATTGCCGAAGAACTTCATAGCGAAATCGGCGAAACCGTCGGTTTTAAAATACGCTTTAGCGACCAGGTCAGTGAACGCAGCTACATTAAGCTGATGACCGACGGTATCTTACTTGCAGAGATACAAAACGACCGCTACCTGAATCAATACGACACTATTATTATCGATGAGGCGCACGAGCGCAGTTTAAACATCGACTTTATCCTCGGCTATTTAAAGAACCTGCTACCCAAGCGCCCGGATCTTAAAGTAATTATCACCTCAGCGACCATCGACCCAGAGCGTTTTTCTCGTCACTTTAATGACGCCCCAATCATTGAAGTCTCCGGGCGTACATACCCCGTTGAAGTACGTTATCGGCCCTTAACCGAGATACAAGGCAGTGACGACAACCAAGATGAGAATGATCAACTGCAGGGTATTTTTGATGCTGTAGATGAGCTCTACAGCGAAGGCCCTGGGGATATTTTGATTTTCATGAATGGTGAGCGCGAAATTCGGGATACCGCCGATGCCTTGAGCAAGCGCAACTTAAAGCATACCGAAGTGCTGCCTTTGTATGCGCGATTATCCAATGCCGAACAAAATCGCATATTTCACCCCGGTAATAAACGCCGTATTGTGCTCGCCACGAATGTGGCCGAAACCTCACTGACGGTGCCTGGGATCCGCTATGTCATAGACCCGGGTACGGCGCGTATTAGCCGCTATAGTTACCGCACTAAAGTCCAGCGCCTACCAATTGAGGCGGTGTCGCAAGCCAGTGCCAATCAACGTAAGGGTCGGTGTGGCCGGGTTGAAGCAGGGGTGTGTATACGTTTATACAGCGAAGAAGATTTTCTTGGTCGTCCAGAATTTACTGACCCAGAAATTCTACGTACTAACTTGGCGTCGGTCATTCTGCAAATGCTGGGTTTGGGGCTTGGTGATATTAGCCAGTTCCCTTTTGTACAGCCGCCGGATAGCCGCAACATCAACGATGGTGTGCGCCTGCTTGAAGAGCTCGAAGCAGTGCAAGCGAGCAAACATAAAGGGCGGACCAAGCTCACTAAGTTGGGGCGCGACCTAGCGCGTTTGCCGCTGGACCCTCGGTTAGCGAAGATGGTGCTTAGCAGTGTCTCCATGGGGGCGATGCGTGAAGTGATAGTGATTGCAGCGGCGTTAGCTATCCAAGATCCCAGAGAGCGTCCGCAAGAGAAAAAAGCCAAGGCCGATGAGCTGCATGCGCGCTTCGATGATGAGCATTCTGATTTCATCGCGTTCTTGAATTTGTGGCATTATTTGGAGCAGCAACAGCAAGCGCTCACCAACAATCAATTCCGCAGGTTATGCCAAAAAGAGTTTCTGGCATATATGCGTATTCGTGAGTGGCAAGATATTGTTTATCAAGTCACGACGATTTGTAACGAAATGGGCCTAAAGGACAGTAACAACGAGCCTGAACATGAGGCGATACATCAGGCGCTGTTGAGCGGGTTACTCAGCCATATAGGCCAAAAAGACGAAAAGAATGCGTTTTATCAGGGCGCACGCAATAGTCAGTTTCATATTTTTCCAGGCTCCAACCTGTTTAAAAAGCGCCCCAAGTGGGTGATGTCTGCCGAGCTGGTGGAAACCTCGAAGTTATATGCTCGCATCAATGCCAAAATTGACGTCAGTTGGCTGGCGCCCCTAGCACAGCACTTGGTGAAACGCAGTTACAGTGAACCGCACTGGCAGAAAAAAGCCGGCGCAGTGATCGCCTTTGAACAACAAACTCTGTATGGCCTCACTATCGTGGCGCGTAAGCGCAGTCAGTACGATAAAATTGACCCGGCCCTTAGCCGAGAAATATTTATTCGTACGGCCTTGGTCGAGCAAGAGCTCGGCGCCAGTGAAGCGTTTTTGCAAGTTAACCGTGAGCTTATCGAAGAAGTTCAAGATTTAGAGAACAAGGCACGCCGACGCGATATTTTAGTGGATGAGCAAGCGCTGTTTGATTTCTATGACCAACACATCCCTAGTGATATATGTAATCGTGTTAGCTTCTTGAAGTGGTACAAAGAACAAAAGCGTCACAACAAACGCTTTTTGTTCATGCGCAAAGAAGACCTGATGCAGCATGGGGCCACTGAGATCACGGCGGATAACTACCCGGATGTGTGGATGCAAGGCAACCTAGTGCTGCCGTTGCAATATAACTTTGAACCCGGGCAAGACGTTGATGGGGTGGCGGTGCAAATTCCCTTGGCGCTGCTCAACCAAGTCAGCGGCGAAGGTTTTGATTGGCATATTCCGGCGCTGCGCCATGAGTTGGTGTGCGCTCTTATCAAATCATTACCGAAAACCCAACGTCGCAACTTTGTGCCGGCACCGAATTACGCGGACGCGGTGCTCAGCTCTGTAGAGCCACTGCAAGGGTCGTTGCGTGAGGCGCTGGCGCTGCGCCTATTTCGCATGACCGGGGCCAAAGTGGACGCTGAGGACTTTGATACTAGCGCCTTGGACGAGCACCTGCGCATGGCGTTTGAAGTGCGTGATGATAAGGGTAAGTTAGTGGCCCGTGGTTATGACTTAGAGGCCTTAAAAACACAACTTGCGGATAAAGTGAGTAATACCCTATCGCAGGTCGCGGATAAAGGCATTGAGCGCGAAGGCTTAGTGGAATGGCAATTTGACTCTTTACCCCAGTCCTATGTGAAAAAACAAGGCCAATACGAGGTCAAAGCCTTTGTTGCCTTGGTCGACAAAAAAGACAGCACCGCGATTGAGCTATTCGATTCACCAAGCAAAGCATCTGCAGCGCACCAGATGGGTCTGCGACGCATGGTGCTTTTGAATATTCCTTCGCCAATTAAGTATTTGCAGCAGAATTTACCGAATAAAGCCAAACTAGGTTTGTATTTTAACCCCTTTGGTAAAGTGCAATTGCTGATTGATGATTGTATCGCCGCTGGGGTTGATAAGCTTTTAGAGCAATGCGGGGAAATCCGAGACGCCGAAGCGTTTAATAAAGCCAAAGAGTTTATTCGCGGCGAACTGGGCGACACTGTGGTGGCGATCGCTTTGCAAGTGGAGCAGGTGTTGAGTTTGGCCCACGGTATCCATAAGCGTATGCGTGGTAAAGTGGACTTAACCATGATCACCGCTCACGGTGATATTAAAAGCCAATTGGAAAGCCTCGTCTTTAAAGGCTTCGTTAGCCATCATGGGGCGCATAAAATGGCCGATTTATGCCGTTATATGAAAGCCATAGATAAACGTTTGGAAAAACTACCGGTGGACCCTAACCGCGACCGCTTGTGTACCCTTGAGCTGGATAAAGTAGCGCAGGCGTACCATAAGTGCTTGGCCAAACACCCTAAAGGCGAGCCCCAGCCGCCGGCCTTGCAAGCGCTGTTTTGGATGCAGCAAGAGCTACGTGTATCGTTATTCGCGCAAACGCTGGGAACCCCTTATCCGGTTTCTGCAAAACGGGTGTTGAACGCAATTAATGACTATCTCGCCGAGAGTTAACTTGCATTCGCGCTAAGCTGAGGTAACTTTATATTATTAGAGTGATTCAGGTGCTCGCCGACAAGGATAGGGAATAAGTTGAATAATCACGGCAAAGCTAAGCTATTAGTAGTCGATGACGAATATTTTAATTTTACACTGTATGCTCAAGCACTTGGTCAACAGTACCAATTGCAGTATGTTGATTCGGGCAAGCAGTGCCTGAACGAGGCCATCAATCAGCACCCGGACGCCATCATGCTCGATGTGTGTATGCCGGGGCTTGATGGCTTCGACACCTGTCGTATGTTAAAAAACACCCCAGAAACGCAAGATATTCCGGTGTTGATGATCTCCGGACTCGAATCCCCCCATGCCAAGCAACAAGGGTACGCCGCTGGCTGTGATGCCTACTTCGTAAAACCCTTATCTTTCAATGAGTTATTGGATAGCTTGCAAACCCTTATTTAATCCGAGTATGCTGCCTATAGCAACACATGTTTCGCCCGTTTAGATGGGCTTTGTGGTGCGACCCCAACTGCGGCATGCGTAGGTAGGTAGTGATAGGCCTGCGATCGGCTGCTGTAAAGCACAAAAGGAGAACAACAATGCTTTATGACGACGATAAGCGCGGCTTTATGCGTATGATGGTGAATGCTCAAGCAAAGCTTGAGGTATCACACAATGATAAATATTTGCAGTTAACGGCAACCTGCCGCGACTTGAGCGCCACAGGCATGCAGTTATTGGTTGATGAACCCATCGACCCGGGCGCCACGGTAAAAGTGGATATCAACTCACCCGATGGTTCGGTGCCGCCACTAAAAGCGCTGACCCAGGTCGTGCGTTGTACGCAAGACGACCAGGGACAGTACTGCATTGGCGTGGAAATGCTTGATATTAATTAGGCTGAAGCGTCAATACACTTTGCAGATCAGCCCCTTGAGGTAAAAGCCTTCAGGGTAAGCGCCTCCGATAGGGTGATCGGCGGCCTGATTTAAGCGCTCGACAATGAGTAGCTCTCTATTGGCGTCTAGGGCAGCATCGGCGACCACTTTTTGAAATAAGTTTTGCTCCATGAGTCCAGAACACGAAAACGTCAGTAAAGTGCCGCCTGGCTTAAGCAGCTGCATCGCCAACATATTGATATCCTTATAGCCTCGGCATGCGCCGTTGAGCTGCGCCTTTGAGTCGGCAAACTTGGGTGGATCCATGACGATGGTATCAAAGGTGCGTCCTTCGCTGCGGTATTCACGAAGTAGCTTAAATACGTCTTGTTTGACAAACTCAGCGCGTCCTAAGTCTAAGTCATTGTGCTGCACATTGCGTTTGGCAATATCAAGGGCTTGCTGTGATACATCGACATTGATCACCTTAGAGCAGCCACCGCGCAAGGCATATAAACCAAACGTGCCGGTGTAACAAAAGCAATTTAATACTTCCTTGTCTTTGGAGAAGCGCTCTAGGGCGGCGCGGCTGTCTCGTTGGTCGAGATAAAAGCCGGTTTTATGGCCTTGCAGAATATCTACCTCGCAGGTGAGGCCATTTTCTTTTATCAACACCGGGTGCTCTGGCGCCGTGCCAGATAGCACGCCGGTTGTTGGCGCTAATCCTTCTTTTTTACGCACCTCTACATCTGAGCGTTCGTAAACATGACAAGAAGGGAACAGTTCCACTAACGCGGCGACTATCTCACCTTTGTGACGCTCTGCACCGGCACTTAACAACTGACAGACTAAGTAGTTATCAAATTTATCTATTGTTACTCCAGGAAGGCCGTCAGATTCACCGGCACACAGGCGGAAACCGGTTAACTGGCCTTCGTCAATAGTATGCTGGCGGGCATCAAGGGCCCGAGCTAAACGGCGATAGAAGAACGCCTGGTCGATAGATTCTTGTTCGTCAAAGCTCCATACCCGAGCGCGAATTTGTGACTGTGGGCTATAAGCGGCCGTAGCCAAGTATGTTCCCTGACTGTCGTAAACGGTGACCGTGTCACCTAGGCCGAGGTTGCCTTTGGTTTTCTTAATTGCTTTTGAAAAGATCCACGGGTGTTTACGTTTCAGTGATTTTTCGCGTCCTGCTTGAAGATAAATCGCACCGGCCATTGAGCCTCCTAATAATTCCTAGAGTGAGTATGTTGAAGCTGCTGTGCACTGAGGCAGTTGAATACCCACCGCAAGGCATGTTGACACGCTAGGTCGTTGGTTTGAGAAGCGCTATTCTAGGCATCTTAAGGCGCTTTCTCAAATTAATTTTGCCAATAGCCGATGAGTGATTTATTGTCATCACATAAACTCTTAATAATGAATACTATGCAAGAAACCGAACAACAATGTCGCGATTTTATTCTCAGTTGCGGTAGCGCCGACTCAGCCCATGACATTACGCATATTGAACGCGTTGTGCAGGTCGCGAAAACTTTGTGTAAACAGGAGCATGCCAAGATTGAAGTGGTGTTGCCTGCGGCGTGGCTGCACGATTGTGTTGCGGTGGCGAAAAACCATCCGGACAGAGCGAAGGCATCGACCATGGCAGCCGACAAGGCGTTAAGCTTTTTGCACAGTATCCATTATGACAGTCGCTATTTTGATGCTATTCATCATGCTATTGTCGCCCATAGCTTTAGTGCCAATGTCACACCCACCACTTTAGAGGCGCAAATAGTACAAGATGCCGACCGCATGGATGCCCTTGGCGCAGTGGGAGTGAGTCGCTGCATGAAAGTAGGCGGGGCGATTTGTCGTGGCCTATATCACCCCCAGGATCCGTTTTGTAAGAACCGCCAAGCTGATGACAGTAAATACACCCTTGATCACTTTTTTGTGAAGTTATTGCACATAGGTGAGAGCATGAACACGGCCAGTGCTCGATATGAAGCACATAAGCGCACGCAGTACATGCACGATTTCTTACGCCAACTCGGCGAAGAGATAGGTATTGCCTATGAGTAACCCGCCGTTATTGCGTGGCGTACACCATTGCCATATACAAGTGCATGATATTGAGGTTGCATTGGCGTTTTATCGCCAAGTAATGGGTTTTGATATCGTCCCCGAGCTGGCTTTTTGGTTTGAACAGCAACACGATGGACCGCTTATGCTGCAAGATCAGGCAAAGTCCATTTGCTTGGCTTTATTTGTTGGTGATAAAAAAAGCAATGGCATCGCGTTTCGTTGCGATGCGTTAGCCTTTGTGCACTGGCAACAGCACCTGCACGATTGCGATATCAAGTTCACGCGAGCCGATCATCAGGTATCTTGGTCATTGTACTTTCGTGATCCCAGCGGCAATGTCCATGAAATTACCTGTTATGAATATGAGGCCGTTGCTGAGCTGCTCTAGCTTGGATACTGTGCTTTAACAGCAAGAATATCCTCTAGGCAGTCCATAAAAATATCCACCAGTTCGGGGTCAAAGTGCTTGCCTTTCTCTTCTTGAAGTAACTGCACGGCTTTGTCGATTGGCCAAGGTTCTTTGTATGGCCGCTTCGAAGTCAGTGCATCGAATACATCAGCAATGGCACATATACGGCCCTCTATGGAGATCTCTTCGCCTTGTAAGCCATTTGGGTAGCCGTTGCCATCAAAGCGCTCATGGTGCTCAAGAGCAAGTCGATGGGCAAGTTGGATTAATGCAGAGCTTGAACCTGCCAAGATATCCGCACCAATGCTGGCATGAGTTTGCATTTGCCGGTAATCGTCTTGATCCAAGCGCCCAGGTTTAAGAAGGATATTATCGGGGATACCGATTTTGCCAATGTCATGCATTGGCGCCGCAAGCAGCAACGACTCGGCATGGGCCTCATTAAAGCCATAAGCGCGCGCGATGATGTGGCAATAACGACTCATACGAATTATGTGTTGTCCGGTTTCATTGTCTTTGTACTCGGCTGCATGACTCAGGCGTTGGATCAATTCAAGTTGCGCGGCTTTGAGTAAGTCAGCTTGCACTAAAGACAAATGATTTTTAACCCGCGCTTTGACGATTGCTGGGCTGATTGGCTTAGTAATGTAATCAACCGCGCCTTTGGCAAAGCCTTGCGTTTCATCTACTTCGTCTTGCATGGCGGTCACAAAAATAACCGGAATAGCCTGCGTACTTGGCCGTTGCTTTAACAGTTCACATACTTCAAAGCCAGACATATCTGGCATCATAACATCAAGTAAAATGAGCGCGGGTTGCTTGCTATGAGCTAATTCCAAAGCTTGAGGCCCTGATTTTGCAAAAATAAGGCGATAGTCGTTTCCTAATACTTGATTTAAAACCTTAAGGTTCGTCGGCTCATCATCTACAGCTAGGAGAGTCGGCTTTTGTGTCTCAATCATGTTGCACACTCTGCAGTTGCTCAAGTAATTGCTCAATAGCGGCTTTTGCCGCCGCAAATTCGAATTCGTTAATGAGATTCGCGATATCCATTACTTGTTTATGCCATTGTTGTGGCGTTGCCGCAATAAGTTGTTCACTGTGTTCACTATCATATTCAAAGTTATCGCATAACTGCGCAACCTCCCGCAATAATTGCTTAAAGTCCTCATCGCTATGGTGATTACTCACGACTTTGCTAGGCGCGTCAGTATGGTTTTGCAGATATTGATAGAGCTCATCAATACAGCTGAATAAGGCAAACCGATGAGGGTCTTGAACCTGCTTTTGTCGTTCAATCGACTTTAATGTATCGGCTAATTTGGGCAGGGCTAGATTACCGGCTAATCCTTTTAATGTATGCACGTCAACAAGCTGTTCGGCGCTGAGCTGATCATACTTACTCAGTGTTCGCAGCTGCTCATTGCGCTGCCTATAGAAGTGCTTTAGTTCCTTGAGGTAATGCGCTTTTGAACCCCACAGCTCCGCTCCTTGGGTTTCATTGACCAGCTGTTGGCTGTCGTGGGCGGTGGCGTTAGTTTGTGCGAACACATGTGCAGCCAAGTCGATATCGAGAACGCGGGCTATTTCGGTTAGTAAATCGCTCAGCACCACAGGTTTACTGGCAAAACCGTTCATTCCAGCGGCTTTAGCCGCTTCACGGTCACTGCCCATGACACTGGCCGTTAAAGCAATGACGGGCGTTGTAGCAACCTCATTGTGTTGCTCATATTGACGCAATTGTCGGGTTGCTTGGAGACCATTACACTTGGGCATATGAATATCCATCAACACAATGTCATAATTATTACTTGTGGCCAGTTGCACTGCTTGCTCGCCGTCATCAGCGGCCTCTACTTGATGACCGAGTTTAGTTAGGCGTAGTTGCAGTAGCTCGCGGTTTTGCGGTACATCATCAGCCACCAGTATTCGCAATTTAGGCATTTCGCTAAGTGGGGTCAATGAGCTCTGCTCATTAACGTGCTCGCCCGCCACCTGTTTTAGGGGCAGGGTAAAGTAAAATGTACTGCCTTGGCCCAAGGAGCTGGTGACGCCTATATCCCCGCCCATAAGTTGTACGAGCTGGCGGCTAATGGTAGTGCCTAGACCGGTGCCGCCAAAACGCCGCGTGGTACTGTCGTCTGCTTGCTCGAAGGGGTTGAAAATAGTACTCACCCGCTCGGGGGCGATACCAATGCCAGTATCAACCACCTCAAAATAGACACCTTGATTATCGCCGCGAACATTGATGGTGACACTGCCTTGCTCGGTAAATTTTACTGCGTTGCCGATTAAGTTGACTAATACTTGACGTAAGCGCTGCGGATCGCCGCGATAGTGCTCACCGAGATTACTATCCATATTCAGGGCGACCGAGAGCTGCTTATGTTCAGCACTGTGATAAAAGCTGGAGACCACAGAGTCGACGAGAGCCAGCAAGTTAAAGGGCACTGACTCAATACTCACTTTACCTTGCTCAAGCTTGGCGGAGTCTAAAATATCATTGAGTAAATGCAATAAAGAGCGTGCAGATTGCAATACGTTGGTGAGTTGCTGACGCTGCTGTTTATTCAATGGGCTATCTAGCAGCACTTCAGAGAAGCCAATGATGGAGTTCATGGGCGTGCGTATTTCATGACTCATATTGGCTAAAAAGGCTTGCTTTGTCTCCGCCGCAGCTTCGGCTTTCTCTTTCGCTTTTACAAGCTCTTGCTCCATTTGTTGGCGCTCACTGATATCGACCAATACGCCTGCAATGAAAAGCTCTTCTCCTTCGGTATGCTCAAATGTTCCCTTATCAATCACCCATTTACGGCTGCCATCGCGACACTGTATTTGGTATTCAAAAGAGTAGTGTTTTTTTCCTTGTGCAAGTGCGCTGTATATTTGCTCGCGCACATAATCGCTATGCTGCGCAGAGATAAGCATGTCAAAGTTAACACTGCCGTCGATAAACTGCTGGTCATCATAGCCGGTTAATTGTTTTACGATGGGGCTAATGTAGAGCATGCTCCAATGCTTATCTAAACGGCAGCGAAAAGCCACGCCGGGCATATTAGTTAACAAAGTGCGATAATGACGCTCTTGTTGGGCAAGCTGATTTTGCATCGCCTTTTGTGCGCTCAAGTCAGTAATAAAACCTACAAACATGCGCTTTTGCCCGGGAATAGCGACTTCGCCAACCCCTAAACGAATGGGGATCAGCGCGCCATTTTTATGTTCGGCGTTGACCTCACGTCCAGAACCAATAATGTTTTTAATGCCAGTACTTTGGTAGGCACTTAAGTAATTATCATGTTGATTGGCGATTTCTTGCGGCATCAGCATTTTTACGTTTTCGCCAATCACTTCATCGCGATGATACCCGAGTATACGTTCGGCTCCGGCGTTGAAGCTCAGTACTTGGCCTTTCGCGCTAATGGTAATAATGCCATCGACGGCGGTATTGAGGACCGCTTCAAGGCGTGATTGAGTGATAAGTTGTTGCTGAAGGGCCAAGCGATAGCGCATCACACTGTGCAATAAAGCAATGAGACTACTGAGCAAGAGGCTTACAATAGCAATACTCAGAGCGAGATCGGTTACATGGCTATTATCGGTGAGCTTACTGTACACCGGGGATTGAGCCACAAATCGTGCCGCTTGCATCCCGGTATAATGCATGCCAGAGACTGCGCAGCCCATAACTATGGCGCTGAGAATACGATAACCGGTTTGCCCTAGAGTGCTGCGCCCTGTGGGTTGTAAATATAAATGAGCGGCCAGGCCGAGCCATGCGAGAATGACCGCCACTAATACAGAGACAACAAACCAAAGTGGGTCATAGCCTAGCATTGGCCCTAGGCGCATCGCGGCCATACCCGTGTAATGCATAACCCCTATGCCGGCGCCCAACAGCAGGGCACTGAGCGCAAGCTTGGCTCGAGAAGGGTTGTTCGTACTGAGTAAATGGAACCCTAAGGCAGTGGCTAAAAAGACAGGGATGAATGACACCACCGTCACTGTGAAATCATAGTCGACGCTGACGCATAAGCTAAATGCCAGCATTCCGATAAAGTGCATACTCCACACGCCAGCGGCAAAAGCGGCGGCACTTGCTGGCAGTGCCATGCGATAAAATGGAGTGTGGCGTTGTTGTTGAGCAAATTCCCTTAATTGCAGTGCAAAGAAAGATGCAAAAATGGCAACAGTGACCGAAAGTAACACTAAGGCCCAATCATAGCTGCCATTAACCAGCAATTCGGGAGCAGGGTCGGTAATAAAAAACTGAGAAAACATAAAGTACTTCGATACTCCAACAACGGATGCCAAGTGGCAATCACAGCCTAGCACAGTGAAAAACCACGTGTCGCGCACAAAAGTGAAAGCGCCCTGTATCTTACAATGACACTGACTGTTCTATCAGCGCAGCGACGGCTGAGTTTAGTTATTTATGAGTGCGCTGCAAGCTTACCCAAGAGCGTAATTACGGTATCATATTAGTAGCGCTGCAAAGGATGTACTTAATGTTAGCACATTGTTTGGCAAACTCTTTTAGTTCAAGTAATTACAACAAAGGTTTAGTATGAGTAGGCAATATGATGTGCACTACAGCCGTCGACGAACGCTCGCTTTGGTGGTCAAAAATCAGCAAGTGAGTGTGAAAGCGCCTTATGGGGCATGTCGTGACTTCATTACAGACTTCGTTGAGAGCAAACAGGCGTGGATAAACAAACAATTACGTAAACAGTCTGATATTGAAGCGGCTAGGTATAACCCTTGGCTACATCGTCGCATTATGCTTTTCGGTGAATTACGTGCAATAGAGGTAAGCGAGAGCCCACTTAAGCAGACAGATAACCAATCGATAAACATCGTAATCAGTAAGCGAGTGAAGCATCGCCAGCGCTATTTTAATCAACAGCTATTGGCACTGATGCACGATGAATTATCTGATTACTTATCGGCCCGCATAATGCAGTGGCAAAAGGTGATGAATATCGCCGCTAACGGCATTAGCGTTAAAGTGTACAAGCGTCGTTGGGGCAGTTGCGATTCGCGCGGTGAGTTATGTTTTAATACCTTGTTGGCAGGAGCTCCGCATTGGGTTATTGACTATGTCATTGTTCACGAGCTGGCGCACCGTGTACATATGGATCACAGCCATCAATTTTGGGCACTGGTTAATGGCTACTACGAGCATACCGACCAAGCGCGATTATGGCTTAAAGAGAATGCACATCTGTTGGATTTTGTACGATAGGAAAGTGGTGGAGGGAGCTGGATTCGAACCAGCGAAGGCAATGCCGT
>CEVA01242572.1_pt1 | contig 17416 bp, 17 predicted proteins | sample 361521 | NCBI WGS metagenome assembly CEVA01 (sample SAMEA2622823, study PRJEB7988) | marine metagenome | isolation source: saline water (ENVO:00002010), including
AGTGACATTTTTACTATTACAGGTAAATTTTGGAGACCAATCAGTGAACCTCCAGATTTTGGTGTTTGGGTATTGCTTGCAGGCAGTTTGGCAGTAACGTTAACAGCATCTCTAATCGCAGTGCCCCTAGGGATTTGTGCAGCTATTTTTATCGGCGAACTGCTGCCACAGAAATTTAGAGAATTTTTGAAAGTTATAGTTGAATTTCTAGCAGCAATACCAAGTGTTGTTATTGGGTTCTTGGGCATGATTATTCTTGCACCATACATCAAGGAAGCTTTTGACCTAAAAACAGGCTTAACGGCTTTTTCGGCAGCATTGATGCTTGCATGGATGGCAATGCCGACAATAGTCAGTTTAACTGAGGATGCTCTCAGAAGTGTACCTGATACTTTAAGAGATGGGGCTCTTGCTCTTGGTGCTACCAAATGGCAAATGATCACAAGGGTGCTTTTGCCAACAGCAAAACCAGGCATACTTGCTGCAGCAATGCTTGGTGTTGGAAGGGTGATAGGTGAAACAATGGCGGTTTTAATGATTAGTGGTAATTCTGCCAGGATACCAAGTAGCATCATGGAGCCAGTCAGAACTCTCACTGCAACAATTGCTGCAGAAATGGGAGAAACAGTCAAGGGCGATGAGCATTATCAAGCCCTTTTTGGCTTGGGTGTTGTTTTATTTATTATCACATTGCTAATTAATACTGCAGCAGATAGGTTTATTAATAAAAAATACACAGAAGAATCATGAACTTTAAAAAACAAAATCCAATCAACCAGCAAAAAAGGGCCACTTTTGGCTTGGGGCTTATAACAGCCATTGTGGTTATTCCGGTTTTATTGATACTAGGTGTTGTTTTTGTTAAGGGTATTTCAGTTATAGATTGGAACTTCCTGACCACTGAACCCACCAATGGTTTAAGAGAGGGCGGGGTTTTCCCGGCCATAGTTGGAACATTGATCCTGGTTGTTGGGGCCGTGGTTTGGAGTGTCCCTTTTGGTGTGGCTACTGCAATTTATCTTGTTGAATATTCTCCAAGAAGCCGAGCAGCTAACTTGGTTAGGTTAGCAATCTTAAATTTAGCAGGAGTCCCCAGTGTTGTTTACGGGTTGTTTGGCTTGGGGGTGTTTGTCATAGCTTTAAAATTTGGCGCAAGCATTTTAGCGGGAACTTTAACCCTTGCTCTGATGGGTTTGCCAGTAATAGTCACATCAACTGCAGAAGCGTTAAAAGCTGTTCCTGATAGATTCAGAGAAGCAAGCTTGGCATTGGGTGCTAGCAAATGGCAAACAACTAGGCATGTTGTTCTTCCAAACTCCATACAGGGAATTTTGACCGGAATAATTTTAGAAATTAGTCGTGCTGGCGGAGAGACTGCACCAATTTTGTTCACTGTAGCAGCTTTTTATTTACCAAGATTGCCACAAAGTATCTTTGATCAGGTCATGGCGCTTCCAATGCATCTTTTTGCAATCTCAACACAGGTGCCTAACATAGGCTTGGATGTGAGATATGCAGTTGCCTTAACGTTGTTGTTTTTAGTTTTAGGCATCAATGCAGTTGCAATTTCCATAAGAGCAAAAATTAGGAAAAACAGAATATGGTAAAAGAAATCATTATTAAATCTTTGTCGGTTTCATATGGAAACAAACAGGCAATAAGAAATTTGTCTTTATCGGTTGAAAAAAATGAAATATTAGGAATCATTGGTCCTACTACTTCAGGAAAAACAACCTTACTTACAGTTTTAAACAGAATGATCGACACAATACCGTCAGTTGCGATTTCCGGCAATGTTTCCATGGGTGATATTGATGTTTTGACAACACCAAACATCCATAGTCTCAGGAGGTCTGTTGGGATGATTTTTGCCCTTCCGGTCGCTTTGCCCATGACTATTAGGGAAAATGTTGAATATGGCCCAAAGATGGCTGGAGAGGCAAAAGGAGAGTTGGAGACAAGGGTTAAAGAAAGTCTTGTGCAGGCTGGATTATGGGATGAGGTGCACGACAGGTTGGACACCCCGGCATTAAAGCTTTCAGGCGGCCAGCAACAAAGGCTTTGCATCGCAAGGGCTTTAGCATTAAAGCCAAAGGTTTTATTGCTTGATGAGCCTTGTTCGGGGCTTGATCCAATCTCAACATCCAGAATAGAGGATACACTGAGTCAATTAAAAAATGACATGACTATCATCTTGGTCACAAACAACCCCCATCAAGCTGCTCGTGTTGCTCATCGAACAGCTTTTATGCTTAAGGGCGAGCTTATCGAGCTTGCTGACACAGACACACTGTTCACAAATCCTGCAGACAATAGAACAAAAGAATACATTGAGGGTAAATTTGGATAATGGCAAAAACTCTAATTAAATCTGAAAAATTCAATTTGTGGTATGGTGACTTTCAAGCTTTAATTGATATAGATCTCGACATACCAGAAAATCAAGTTACAGCTGTTGTGGGTCCTTCAGGATGCGGAAAAAGCACTTTTGTTCGTTGTATCAACAGGCTAAACGATCAAATAAACACAGTTAGCACCAAGGGTTCTATTTTTATTGATGGGACAGACATTTACCAATATACGGCTGATGAGGTTGTTGGGCTTAGGCGATCTGTCGGGATGGTTTTTCAGAGACCCAACCCCTTTCCGCTTTCTGTTTTTGAAAACGTTGCTTTTGGCTTAAAGACAAACCCCATGGTTCCTGATCATCAAACCATAAAAAAGGAAGTCAATAAAGCGCTGCAAGCGGTAGGTTTGCTTGAGGACCTAGACGGTAACCTTGCGAGACCAGGAACCAGTCTTTCCCTGGAACAGCAGCAAAGATTATGTATTGCAAGATGCCTGCCAACAAGGCCCAAAATATTGCTTATGGACGAACCTTGTTCAGCATTGGATCCAAGCGATACCGATAAGGTAGAGGAGCTCATAAGGGAATTAAGGAAAGACTATACCGTTGTGATAGTGACCCACAACCTACAACAAGCTGGCAGAATTTCTGATCAATCTGTATTATTCCATTTGGGCAAAATTATTGAAGCAGCACCAACAGCAGATTTCTTCCAGAACCCGAAAGAAAAAAGAACAAGAGACTTTATTACAGGTCGTTATGGTTAGGAGTTAAATATGACTAAAAGATTAACAAAACTTATTGATAAAATCAAAGTAAAAACCTTGGCAATGGCTCAAGATGTTTGCAAATCAATGGATGATGCAATGGAGGCAATTTTAAATTCTAGCGATGATAAATATCAAGCAATGAAACAACGAGAAGATAATATTGATTCGCTAGAAGTTGAGATCGAAGAATCCATACTTGGCACCATTGCTGTCCATCAACCTGTTGCAGATGATTTAAGAATTCTTGCAGCAATGTTGAAGATTACAAATGACTTAGAAAGAATTGGTGATTATGCGATCAAAATTGCTCAAAGGGGCAAGGATATTGACGCCAACTTGATCAAGAGCATCAAAGCTCCTTTGTCTAAATTGGGAACATCTTCAATCCAGATGATTAAAGATGCAGTACAGGCTTTAGACGCAGGAGATGCAGATTTAGCCCAGAAGGTTAGAGATGCTGATGACCAGGTGGATGAGCTTAACAAATCCCTCATAAAGGAATTATCCAAAATCGATGATGATGACTTTGAGTCCTTGGTCGCACTGGTTTCAATATCCAGAAGATTCGAAAGAGCTGCTGATCATGCAACAAACATAGCAGAAGATGTTTTGTTCTGGCTTGAAGGCAGGATATTCAGACACGGTGAAACCTAAACCAGCACTTGGGCATAAAATTGCCTAAGTGAAAAAAGTTCGTTATTTTCAAAGACCATCAGAGTATTGGAAGGATCATGTTTTCCCAATGCGAAAAATGGATTTGTTGAAAAAACGTATCGAAGAATCGTTTTCAATTGATTTTGTTGAGCCTGACAGTTTGCCAGAAGGTTCAATTGCACTCACGCATCACCGCAATTTTATAAATCGTATACATTCATATTTTGATAACCCCGAAGCTTCTTATGGTGAGTTTGAAGCAAGATGTGACAGTTGGGTTTTTGAGAACGAATGCAAGGCGGTTGCCGGCACTTTGTCTGCATGCAGGGATGCCTTGCTGCAGGGTTGGGGTTTTAATATTGGCGGCGGATTGCACCATTCTTTCCCTGATCATGGAGAGGGTTTCTGTATCATTAACGATATTGCAATTTCAATTAACCAACTTATCAAAGAGGGCAATATCCATAATGCAGCTGTAGTCGATCTTGACGTGCATCAAGGCAATGGTACTGCTGTTTGTTTCCAAAATAGCCCAAATGTAAAAACAATCTCATTGCATCAACAGCATAATTATCCATCCTGGAAACCTAAATCAGATTTAGACATTGGTTTAGACGACGGAACAGGTGATAGCGCTTATTTGCAGCATCTATCAACTGCACTTGATTGGCTTTCAACACAAGATAAACCTGACTTGGTTTTATTTTTGGCAGGTGCTGACCCTTATCGAAAAGACCAGCTTGGAGGGCTTGCGCTCACAAAAGCGGGCTTAAGCTCAAGAGATAGGCTTGTAATAGAGTGGTGCAAAAATAAAAATTGCCCAGTAGCGATTGTTTTGGCTGGTGGCTACGCTAAGGATGTAAATGACGTTGTTGATATACACTTTAATACATTCAAATGTTTAATGGAGGTTTAAGGTGATGTTGTTAGGTTTGTTATTTATATCTAATCTTTTTAATTCAGACTGCACAGATGCAGAAAAATCCTTTAGGGGTTATTTAGCACATGAGTCAAAAAGCGAAATCACGATAGATGGAAAGTTGGATGATCTCTCATGGAGAAAAGCACTATGGTCGGATTGTTTTGTAGACATAGAGGGATCACTTCAGCCTAATCCAAAATATAAAACGAGATTAAAAATGTTATGGGATGAGAATTACTTTTACATCGCTGCACTAATGGAGGATCCTCATATTTGGGCCGTAAGCACAGAACGAGATTCTTATATTTGGCAAAATGAAGGGGATTTTGAGGTTTTTATAGATCCCGACAGTAATTCTTTGGACTATATTGAAATTGAAATTAACGCCATGGGAACAGAATGGGATCTTCTTATGGATAAACCGTATAGCGAAGGTGGCGTTAATGATGATAGTTGGGATATTCAAGGCCTTAAATCAGCAGTTACTATTGATGGAACCTTAAACAACCCTGAAGATATAGATAAAAAATGGATAGTTGAAATTGCAATTCCCTGGAAAGGTATAAACCAAACCGCAAATGTTTCTATGCCGCCAAAAAATAATGATTCTTGGAGAATTAATTTTTCTAGAGTATGGTGGGATCACGAAGTGATTGATGGCCGTTATGTCAAGATTGGAGAGGCTTTTGAAGGCCTGGAGTCAAATTGGGTTTGGTCTGCACAGGGTGTGATCAATATGCATGATCCTAGCCTTTGGGGCTTTGTAACTTTTAAAAAATTTGAAAAATCTCAAAATCGCATACTTGATTTTTTGTCTAGGTGAATTGAATGAATGCTGGTCCTCTTGATTGGTTGATCATATTTGTCACTTGGGGTATTTTGGTTTTATCGGTTCCAATTGCCAAAAAATACATGAGGAGCGTTGCTGACTACCTTTCTGCAGGAAGATCGGCAGGCAGATATATTTTATCTGTTGCTCAAGGTATAGCTGCGCTTGGTGCAATTTCTGTTGTAGCGATGATGGAACAGAATTATGTTGCCGGTTTTTCAATGTCTTGGTGGGGGCTAACTATGAATCTTGTTGTTCTCGCTGTCACCGCTTCAGGTTGGGTCATTTATCGTTTTAGGGAAACCAGGTGTTTAACATTAGCAGAATTTTTTGAACGAAGATACAGTAAAAAATTTCGTATTTTTTCAGGGCTTATAGCTTTCATTTCCGGAATTGTTAATTTCGGAATCTTCCCCGCAGTTGGAGCAAGGTTCTTTTTGAATTATCTTGGATTGCCAGGGCATCTCAGCCTGCTTGGCTTTGATATCCCCACTTTTGCAATCCTGATGCTTTTTCTTCTTGGGACATCTTTGTATTTTGTTTTTTCTGGAGGGCATGTTGCAGTCACAATTGCAGATTTCATCCAAGGGGTCTTCAGCAACGTGGTTTTCATTTGGATGATTTTGTTTTTCTTATTTAATGTTTCCTGGGATCAGATTTTTTATTCATTAAATCAGGCACCAGAAAATGCATCATTGATCAACCCATTTAAAACAAGCCAGGTCGAGGATTTTAACCTAGGCTTCTTTTTGATTGGTATATTGATTTACATTTATGGAACCATGTCTTGGCAAGGTACGCAAGCGTATAACGCCTCGGCCAAAAACGCACATGAAGCTAAAATGGGCAGCCTGTTAGGAAATTGGCGAAATATCCCCCAAAATCTTTTCATGCTTTTCATACCAATAATTGCATATACCGTTTTGCATCATCCGGACTTTAGCCTTCAGGCCGATTTTGTAAATTCAACCTTATCTAATGAAGAAAACAATGCAGTTGTGAATCAATTAAGAGTTCCTGCTGTATTGATATCAATGCTACCTCCTGGTCTAATGGGGGCTTTTGCCGCAGTGATGTTGGCTGCTTTTATTAGCACTCATGACACTTACCTTCACTCATGGGGTAGCATCTTTGTTCAAGATGTATACATGCCCTTTCAAAAGAAACCTTTAACCCAAGAAAAACATTTAAAGATTTTAAAGTGGTCCACGATCGGTGTCGCTATTTTCATATTCATCTTTTCACTAATCTTTCAACAGAGTGAATACATCCTTTTGTTTTTTGCAATTACTGGTGCTATCTTCTTTGGTGGGTCCGGAGCTGTTCTGATAGGTGGTCTTTATTGGAACAAAGGCACAACCAAGGGAGCATGGTGGGCAATGTCATTAGGTGCGTCGCTATCAGTTTTCGGCATCTTCGGTGAAAGGTACATTGAGGCTTGGCCTGACTGGTTGAATGGGCAGGTTATGACGGGTATTGTTATTTTGTGCTGTATTGTCACATATGTGCTTGTGTCTTTAAACTCAAAACAAGCCGGTATAGATTTAAATAAACTTCTTTATAGAGGAAAACATGAAACAGAAAAAGAAAAAAAATTAATACAATTGCAAGTTCCGAGAGGGCTAAAAGCAATAGGCATCACTGAAGAGTTTACAAAATCTGATCGACGACTTTACTATATTACTTATACCTGGGTTATTGGTTGGTTCCTGACATTTCTAATTGGAACAATATATAACTTAAACAAGACTGTAGTCGATGATAGCTGGATTGCCTTTTGGAAGACTTATATGTGGATAAATGTTGTTGTAGCTATATTGGTTACGATTTGGTTTACATACAATGGTTTTAATGATCTAAAAGGCATGTTGAAGGAATTGAAAAGAAAAAAGATAGACATTAAGGATAACGGTTTTATTTCAGATGACAACATTTAACAGATATTCAAAAAATCCAATCATTACAAGGAAAGATATACCTTTAAGTTGCACAAATGGAATTGAATCAAGTTCGGTTTTCAACCCAGGTGCAATTCTTGACAATGGTGTTTTTCATTTGTTGTTAAGGGTGCAAAGCAGGCAAAGAAAAACTTTCTTAACCCACTGCTCAAGCACAAATGGGCATGACTTTACTGTTGATGCTCAGTCTGTGAAAATCAACGGGATTAATGAATTGGGCTTCGAGATTTTCCACGTTTACGACCCTAGGATTGTCAAAATTGAGGATGTTTTTTTGGTTTCAGCCGCAGTTGATGTTGAAGAGGGGTGCAGAACAGCAATTTTTTCAACTAAAGATTTCAAAGAGATGGATTTGATCCATATGGGAGATATTGATTCCAGAAACGGTGTTCTTTTTCCAGAGAAAATCAATGGCCATTATTGTCTTTTAGACAGGCCGAATAATCAGTTTGCAGGAGGTGTAATGTCAGGTTCTCAGATTTGCTTTTCAGCATCTACCGATTTGGTCTCCTGGGGACGTTCGGTTCCAGTAATGAGTGGAAATCATCATTATTGGGATGAGCTTATTGGCGCAGGCCCTCCGCCGATACGAACCAAAGAAGGTTGGCTGCTTGTTTATCATGGCGTTGCGACTCACTTTATGAGTAGCAACATATATCAAGCTGGTGTTGCTTTGTTGGATATTGATGAGCCACACAAGATTCTTGCAAGATGTCCAGCTAATATCTTTGAACCCAGAGAAAGTTACGAACTAACAGGACAGGTACCAAATGTTGTATTTCCCACAGGCTTGCTGGTTGATGCGTCTTCCAAAAACCCTGAAAACTGCAATGAGGTTCTAATGTATTATGGTGCAGCTGATTCAAGTGTTTGTCTTGCCAAAACAACCATTCAAAAATTATTGGATTGTTTTAAATGATCAACCCACAAAAAGCTTTTATAGTCTCTCATACACATTGGGACAGAGAGTGGTACAGAACCTATCATGATTTCAAAGTCGATCTTTCAAATGTGGTTAGAGAAGTCTTAGATTTACTTGAAGGTGCAAATGATTTCAATCATTTTGTTTTGGACGGACAAACAATTATTTTGAGAGATTATCTTTCGCTTTTCCCAGAAGATGCACCTCGTATAAAAAAACTAGTTCAAAAAGGCAAGTTGTCACTAGGTCCTTGGTACATTCTTCCAGATGAGTTTTTAATTAGCTCTGAATCAACCATACGCAATTTGTTGCTTGGCTTCGCAACAGCTGAAGATTTCGGTGGTGTTCAGCGTGTTGGTTATATGCCTGATTCCTTTGGGCATGTTGCTCAGGTACCGCAAATATTGAAAAATATTGGTATAGATTCATTTATTTATACACGTGGCTCAGGTCCAGAGATTGAGGACCTGGGTTTTGAGTATTTTTGGGAAGCCCCAGATGGCAGCAAGGTTCTTGCTGTCAATCAATGCAATGGTTATTGCAATGCTGCTGGACTTGGGCTCCATGAGATATGGCATGCCCACACAAATCGTAATGTTGATTTAGACCTGGCCTCCAAGCAGGTCAAAGATCTTTTTTCTAAAATGTCTGAATTGTCAAACTCCCCAATATTTTTATTGAATAATGGTTGTGATCATTTTCCACCACAAAAAGATTTTGATGCAATTCTTGAAAAAATCAAATTAGATTTTCCTGAAACGAGTTTTGAGCATTCCGGATTTGATGCTTTTGTCAAGGAGCTTTATAAACATTCAGGATCTTTCAAAACCCACAAGGGAGAGTTGTTGTCAGGTTACCACCACTTCATTCTTTCTGGAGTGTGGTCTGCTCGAACTTACCTCAAGCAAATTAATGACAATGCGCAAACATGGCTATCTGGAATCCTGGAGCCCTTAGCTTCTCATTATCATTTTTCACTTTCAAAAACATATCCATCTGAACACATTTTTAATTCGTGGAAAAAGCTGTTAGAAAATCACCCACATGATTCGATATGCGGATGCAGCACAGATGAGGTTCATAGCGAAATGATCCCCAGGTTTAGAGCAGTTACAGAAACTTCGGAATCGGTTCTGCAAAAGATAATGAGCGAGATAACCCCCACTTTTGCAAGAGAGGAGAAAAATGATGAGCAAACATGTTTCACTGTGTTTAACGCACTACCTGAAAAAAGAGAATGTGTGATCAATAGGCTGATCGTTTTGCAACCTTTTGAAGGGGATATTGAGGATTGGGTTCTTGTTGACTCCACCGGTGAGCAAATACCATTTCACATAACGGAAATATCTCATTTTGAAAGGTTTTGGGCGATTGACTATCGAAGAGAGAGCGACAATCACAAAAACATTAAACGTCTTCACCTTTATCAAGATAAGTTCAAGCATAGGGTTGCTAGCAGCTCAAAACAAAAAGATGAATTCGACACATTTTTTAATATTCAATTTGTTGACACCTTACCTTCCGTGGGGCATAAGTTGTATTTCCTTAAAAGGGAAACACACCAGAAGAAAGCTGAGCAGAAGCTACAAATCGGTGTTGATTTTCTAGAAAATGATTTTTTAAAGGTTTCGATAAACGCTAATGGAACAATTAACATCCTCAACAAAGAAACACAGAAGAGCCATGAGGGTTTAAATATCCTAGAAAGCTCTGGGGATAAGGGGGATGAATATGACTATAGCCTATGTGGTAGCAGTCAAACCGTAACATCAGCAGAGACATCTGCTTCTATTGATATTGTTGAGGCGACCCCATATAAAGGCTCTTTGAGAATTAATTTTGATTTGAATTTGCCCAAGTCGATCGATGAGATCAGGCAAAACAGATCAAGCGAAACAGAAAAATGCAATGTTAAGATTGATGTTTCACTGGAGCACCTTGAGCCCTACGTAAGGATTAAGACAAAATTCAATAACCAGGTAGAAGACCACAGATTGCGTGCAGGTTTCCCAATGCCTAATTCAAACAGTGTTTTTTCAGATGGCCATTTCTATATCAATAAAAGACCTTCTGAGTTTCCTGTAGATGATAATTGGACTCAACCACATACAAGGACTTACCCGCAACAAGATTTTTCTTTTTGCCATGATGGCAAAAATGGATTGGCTGTTTTTTCTAAAGGTTTGCATGAGCTTGAAATCAAAAAAGGAACTCTTTGGTTGACTTTATTGAGGGCTGTTGGTTGGCTTTCTAGGGATGATTTTGAATCCAGAAAAAATAATAATGCGGGACCGACAATCTACACTCCTGACGCTCAGTGCAAAGGTGAAAATGCTTACGAGTATGCTCTTTATCCTTTTTCGGGAGATTGGGTTAAGTCCAAAGTTAAACATTGGGCCACAAGGTACAAAACAGATTTAAAGTCAATGCAGGGAGTTGTAGACGGGGCAATAAGCGACGATTGGCTTTTAGAAAAAAAGAATGATGCGGTTGCCATAACGGCAATTAAGAAACATGAATCTCGCAACACATTGGTTGTGAGAATGTTTAACCTCACCGATGAGGATGTTCTAGAAAAAATATCAACATCTAAACAAATCAAAACATGCTGGAAATTGAATCTCATCGAATCCAGACAAAGCCAAATCAAGCATCAATTAAATGCTTTTCAGGTTACATTAAAAGCACATGAGATCGGCACTTTTGAGGTTGAGTTTGAATCATGAAGATTAAATTTCCTATTTTTTTAATTTTCATTTTGGCAATGGGCCCACAAAAGGGAATAGTGGTTGCCGATAACCAGATTGCTGTTGATATCGGTTCTCAAATATTGAAAGAAGGGAATGCTTTTGATGCTGCTGTTACAACAGCTTTGATTTTAGGAATTACACACCCTCACAGTAGTGGCATTGGAGGAGGAGGTTTTGTTGTTTTTAAAAATGACAATGCAATTGGCTCTCTCGATTTTCGTGAAATGGCTCCTTCAAGCTTCTATCCAGAAGTGTTTATTGATGGTAGAAATTCAAGATTAGGGGCATGGTCTGTCGGTGTTCCAGGAGAGCTTGCCGGTCTGTTTGAATTGCACAAAGGGCGTGGGGCTCTTCCATGGAGCGAAGTTGTTAAACCAGCAACAAGATTAGCGGAAGAGGGTTTTGTTGTCGGGCCCGTTCTTGCTGCTGCAATTAAATCCAATTTTGATTCAATTCTTAGCGACCCAGGCCTCAGCGTTATTTTTGCACCTGGTGGAAACATGCTAAAAGAGGGTGATCTTTGCCAACGACCCAATCTTGCAAAAACATTAAAAAAGCTTGAATTAGGTTTAGCGGATTTTTACAGTTGGGACACTGCTGAGAGGTCTGTTGTTTTTTTAAATTCCAAAGGTGGTGATTTTGGTTTGTATGATTTTGAATCTTATGAAACAAAATACAGAAAACCTGTTTCTGGATCTTTTCGTGATTTTGATATATACAGCATGCCCCCACCATCTTCTGGAGGTATCGCCATTGTGCAGATGCTCGGCATATTTGAAGCTTCAGGATTATTTTTTGACAGAAGCTTAAATGCAACCAGATCTTTCCTTCATGCTATGACACATGCATTTGCAGATAGAGCTGCATATGGTGGCGATCCTGATTTTTCAGAAATTCCAATGGACAGACTTTTGGACTCTAGCTTGCACGCAACTCTATCTGTTTGGTCTCCTGAAAAGGGGCCTCAGCCCACAATTGAAGCAGGGCTCGCTTCCATTAAGGGCGATTTGCCCATTGTCAATCAGGCTGACGATGACGGTACGACTCATTTCTCAATACTAGATAAATTTGGGAATGCCGTTTCTCTCACTTCAACCATCAACTTAGCTTTTGGATCCAAAATGATGGATCCGCAAACAGGTATTATCTTTAATAACGAAATGGATGATTTTGCAGCAAGGCCAGGTGTTCCGAATGCATTTGGTTTGATCCAGGGTGCAGCAAATGCTCCGAATGCAAAAAAAAGACCATTATCATCAATGTCACCAACGATAGTTGTAAGCAACGGACAGGTCTATCTGGCCTTAGGCGCTTCTGGTGGCCCTAGGATTATCACCGGAACAATACAAACATTATTAACGATACTCGATGGCGGCTTAAGCCCTCAAGATGCACTCAGCCTTCCTAGACTTCACCACCAATGGCTTCCAGAAACAGTATGGCATGAACAGGGATTTGAGCCGATGGTTTTAGCAGAGTTGCAATCGGAAGGTTTTTTATTTAAGGTTGGATCAAGCGGTGTTGTGCAGGTTGCAATGTTTCAAGATGGAGAATTTAAAGGCGCTGCAGATCCCAGGAAGGGTGCTGAAGTGAATATTTCAATTGTGCATGAATGATGTTAAGCCAACAATATTAGAGTTTTCCGTAGGCTCCTTTTTTTCTGGATATAGAAAAATTGCTTGGGTCGATTCAATCTCTTATTCCACTATCAAAAAAATCAAGTGGCCCAAATGTAGAGATTGCTATTCTTCAATATGCAAGGATTGCTTTTCTAAAATCAGATTCCATTTCCACAAACGGCTTCATCGTTTTTACGCAAATAAAACCCCGCAAAATCCCGATAACTGGTTTCAATATGGTCACTCACCGTTTTCAAAAAAGCATCTTGAGGAAATTTCTCAAGATGCACTGTACCCCAACTATCTTCCTTGTTTGCTAAATCACCCTAGCGGGATTTTGCCTCGAAAAAAAGTTTGGATATATTTCTGGAAAGAGATGGACAGACTAGATATATGGAATTGGCAGAAATCATATCGCCAAATCGAACCTAATGACGGGCTTGAATGGGAATTGAAAATCAAAAGGGCAGGCAGGAGGCATAGGCGAATCGTCGGGGGCAAGAGAGATACCCTAAAGGCTTTAACCAGTTTGTAAAGATTATGGAAGGTCTAGCTTACACCCAACTTTGGCAATCATGATCATTTTCCTTATCTCCCAAATGTTTTTTTACACTCAGCCAGAAGAGGTAAATGTCATGTCTTTCAATATCAGGTACGGAGCAGCTAATGACGGTATAAACAAATGGGACAATAGGAAAGAGTTTGTATATGAAACGATTAAGCAAGAGACATATGATTTTATTGGTGTTCAGGAGGCTTTGCACTTTCAGATCCAGGCAATAAATGCCGAGCTGATCGATCACAATGTTTTTTTTAGAGGTAGAGGCTGGTCGCCTTTAACAGGTGAAGCATGCGGTATTTTTTACAGTAATTCCTGGGAGATTATCATTAATGAATCAGGTACGTTTTGGCTGTCAGAAAAACCTGATACACCAGCATCTAAAAGTTGGGATTCTTCACTGCCCAGAATTGTTACCTGGGCTAAATTCAGAAACAAAATATCGAACAATTTTGTTTATGTTTACAACACGCACTTTGACCATCTGGGACAACAAGCAAGGGAGCAGAGTTCAAAGATTATCATTGAACACATCAGTAAAAGAGAGCATGATGCCCCTGTAATTTTGCTTGGTGATTTCAATGCTGCAGAAAACAATAAGGCAATTGCCATTTTGAAAAAAGGCATGCCTGAAGGTTTGTCTTTTTTTGACCCTTGGAATCAAATGCATCCAGAAGAAACCCAAAGAGGAACTTTCAATTATTGGAAGAGTGAAAAGGATGGACCGAAGATTGATTATATTTTTGCTTTAAAGGGTACTCGCGTATTGGACGCACAGATATTGAGAAGGACTTTTGAAGGGAGGAATTCTTCTGACCATTACCCGGTAACAGCAAAACTTGTTTTAACGGCATCCTTGGGGGATTACTAATTAGAATTAAAAAACAATGAAGATTAAATTTATTTTTGCTCTTTTGGCTTTTGTTTTTTTTGGCTGTGGAGATGGTCAGATATTTGGGAATGTAATATGTGATACAGCTCCAAGCGCAAATCCAATATCGGGCATGGACCCACTTGAGGTTACTTTTACTGAAAACGCCCAAGGAGCCGTTGGGTACCTATGGTCTTTTGGAGACCTCAATACATCAACTGAGGAAAACCCCGTACATACTTTTCAACTGTTGGATCCCAATGTAAATCAGCAGTACACTGTGACCTTAAGAGCTTTTGGAATCAATGAATCTTTTGCTGATTGCCCATCCATTTCAATAACTGTTGAATCTTCTCAATAAGATTTAAGAAACAATGCTGTTTTTCCAAATATTGGCAATCCTGATTCAGCTTGGGGTTCCTGTTTTCCTGTTTTTTTTGATTTGGAAGAAATGGAAAATAGACAATCGTTTGATTTATGCAGGATCTGCTGCTTTTCTTGGATCCCAACTGATTCATCTGCCACTGAATTGGTATTTGGCTAATGTTGGCCTGCTTGATGGATCGGGCTTAGTTACACTTTTGATTCTTTCATTCACTGCAGGTTTGTGTGAAGAGCCAGCACGTTATTTTGTTTTAAAGCGATGGTGGCCAGCATCTAACACTTACAAGGAGGCAATTGCCTTTGGGGCTGGTCATGGCGGAATCGAGTCGTTAGGGGTTGGGCTTTTGTCAATATTTAGTGTTATGAATTTTTGGAATATCAAAAACGGTGGAATAATTCCAGGCATCACACCCGAAGATCTGATGTTAGCAAGAGAACAGATAGAAGCATCTCTTGCGATGCCTTCCTGGCTGCAGCTTGCAGGGGGTTTTGAAAGGATTTTTGCAATTGTTTTTCACTTTTCAGCATCATGCATCGTTATGTTTTCTATTGCAAAAAACAAACCAATGCTTGTTTGGCTCGCAATTTTATGGCATACGCTTTTCAATTTTGCTGGATTGTCGGTCCTGTTCCTTGCAGGCGGGGCAACTGAGCCAAATGCAATTATGTATTCCGAATTAACACTTTTGGTTTTGATGATTCCGTCGATTTGGATCATAAAAACAACTAGGAAAAGCTTAAAGTCGAATCAATATTGATCTTGCATCGTTGCTATCTCGGCGTAAACTTCAGTTGTCCCATCTTCTTTTACCAGAATGATTGAATAAGGGTCAAACATATCGCCCATTTCCATACCAGGGCTTCCCATAGGCATCCTCGGAACGGAAAGGCCTATTGCCCCTTCAGGCGGATCCATAAGGAATTCAAGGATGAATTTTGCAGGAATATGCCCTTCAAAAAAATAGCCATTCTTGCTTGTTCCCGTATGGCAGGATGCAAGATTTTCACCAATGCCAAGTTGCTTTTTCATTCTGTTGAGTGCAAAAGGGTCATGGTCATAGCTTTTAACCTTTATGCCATTTTCTTCAAGATGGCTGTTCCAGAGCTTGCAACAGCCGCAAGTCGGTGTTTTATGGACACTGATGACGATACTGGAAGTATCTCCTTGTTCCGGATCGGCAGAATTGCCAAGAGCCCAAATAAACCCAACTAAAAGGATCCAGAATAAATTTGAATTTTTTTTCATACTGTAATCCCCATTAGCAATCTTTGCAGTTTTTTGAAACGCATAATCTTTGATTTTGGATATGTGCATAAGAGATAATTAAGGTACCTAATGTAGTCAATGCGACCTCTCCCGTTTCACCAAGTGCATCGTGTGCCCAGGTAGCTGCAATAACCAGTACAGCCATTCCGCTAAAGCCGTATGAGATGATATGTTTTTGATTATGCTTTTTGCAACCCATAAACAAAGCCAGCATGCTTAATGGAATGATTACAAGAAGTAGCATCTTGTGGAAAGATTCATCCCCAAAAAATGTCAGGCCCAATGTTGGAAATAGCAACAGGAATACAGGCAGAAACAGGCAATGCAGAAAGCATAAGGCTGAAAAGCCTATAGCCAGCTTGTCAAGAAAGTTATTTTTTGCTTCCACACGCGGAATCATAACTTTAAAAGGTAGTTTTTTATGATTTTATGGCCAGATTGATGTGTCAGGATCAGATATTTCCCAATCAAAAGGCCATCCATTCGGACATGGGGGATAGGTCTGAAAGATCCAGCCCATCCCTTCATAGCTCCATGTTGCAAGGGTGAATAGTGGGCCCAGTTCATATGATACTGACCTCACCTCTTCGCAATCAGTAAGGTTGATGGAGAGGAGGGTTGTGTCCCAGTAACCCAATATGATTTTCCATGCATTTAGAGGAGGGTTTGCATTTCCTGTAAATCCTATTTGATCTTCTGTTTCCTGAAGAAAAAAAAGAAGATCAGTGTGTATAGCTGGACCTGTTCCATTGTTGTCATCCATGTAATGCAAAGGAAAACCTTTTCCAATACCTCCGCCAGGGGAGATATTGTCACTCCAATAAAGAGTGCCCTTGGGGTCATTTGAAATTGGATCCCTGTACCAATTTATGTCTTGTCCAAGATGGTCTGTTTCGCCGCCTATGTAAAGATCATTGTTGTCGTACCTGAAGAAGAAACACGATGCATCATTCGGCATGGTGTCAACAGAGTTCGCAACATCCTGCCAGCTTGTTTCCCATGAGCATTTTACGAATTCATACCATTCTTCAGGCATGCTTCCGGGGAGAAGAAAATGACCACCAATGTCATAAACGGCGGATACAGGGCACCCTCCATTTGGTCCAGTGTTGTAGTCAACAGTGGAAATATGCCCGGAAAAATTACACCATAATCTTGTGTCTGTTATTTTTGTAACAAGTACAAGTTGCCCGACATTTGGCTCGGTTCCAGCAGGGATGCCATATGTAACGCTTCCTACAGGTCCATCTGTGCAGTTTTCCTGTAACGGGAATGATGCGTAAAGGGATTGTGGAGAGCAGAAGTAAACCATTTCATATTCTTTGTCTGGGGTGGTTTTGTCTATCTCGTATCCAAGTGCTGACATGACAAACCACTCGCTTTCCCCATCTCCCCCATGAATATGCCAATTTTGAATTAAATTCAGGGGAGGTGTTGGATTGTTGTTTGGGCAGCCAGTAAGCAAAAAAACAAATCCAAAAATCAATAATATTTTTTTCACAAGAACCTCCTTTTTTCTTTTATACCCTTGATTTTAATGCAAGGTTTCCGATATAAAGGGGGG
>CEVA01008570.1_pt1 | contig 17405 bp, 24 predicted proteins | sample 361521 | NCBI WGS metagenome assembly CEVA01 (sample SAMEA2622823, study PRJEB7988) | marine metagenome | isolation source: saline water (ENVO:00002010), including
CGCTGTTTGGAACCAGTCGTCCGTTCCATCGAGAAGTAAAACATCTTCGCCATTCACCCCCGCGCCCGAAGAAGTGGTCGCTCCGTTTTGGGCAACAAAGTCCGCCCCGCCGATGGTGGAAGTTAAATCCTCTCCTTTCCACCAATGCACCAAGTCGTCTTGGCGAGTGACTGGGGTGGCCGTCGCGCCTTGAGCGTCGAACCCGTAAAGCGTCCCGAATCCAGGTCGCTTCATCTGATTGGGAAGAGCGGTTATACCGCTTGGCTTCTTCAGCGACGTCGTTGGAAACGTGAGAGACATAACGATTAAAGGCTATCGATTGAACCCGTAGCAAAGAGGCTGTAGGTTCCGTCGGTGTAAGCTGAAACGTTGCCGCGTATCTTTTCGTAGTGACCGTGGTCGTCTCGTATGACGGTGTTTCCGCTGGCTGTAATAGCCTCGCTGTGAATAACACGCCAAGCTTCGCCGATATAAGCCTCAACGTCTACAGTCGCGCCACTCGAAGTTACGGTGGATGCAATGGTAAACGTCCAGCCTTTGGCGCGCTCAACGCTGAAGGACGAACCCGCCCCCGCAGCTGAAACGCCGTCGAGAAGTGTGTTCTTCTGGAGTGATTTTAATGATGACATGGTTATATTTTATACTGGTTAATAAGGTAAATTGACACCGGAACCACCACCGCCTCCTACGACGGGACGGCGGACGGTAAGCTGAGAGGAACCCTTGCGTTTTCTAACGCCTCGACTCCCCGTTGGCGTGGGAGACTGAACGACACCCGCCATCCTAGCCGGTGGTGGTGGCGGAGGTGGCGGCGGGTCAGGCATACTTTGTTTACTGAAGAAACACATGGTTATTCCTTGCTGATAATTGTTTTATTTTGTTCTTCGTGAATTTGTTTCAGGAAATCCACGACGCTTCGTTGTCCCGACTTGAACCATATTTCTCTATCGCTCCAATCCAAATCGGGAAACCGTTTTGGGTACAATTCTTCTAAGCGAGCGATTAGACTGCTACTCAAATCAGGTAATTTTCGTATACCATCGCTCATATTTTCTCAGAGTGTGGGGTTTTAGTTGAAATGTCCAACTCTTTAAAAGGAGGAACGGCGGAAAGGGTGGGGTCGTTTTTATCCAACTCCCCTGTAACCTCGTGTATCAGTTTGGAATATCTTCTTTTATCGGAAGCCGTGTATTCGGTCGGCATCCATAAATAAGTAAGTTGTTTTCTTTTTAAATTGTACTCACCTTTTCGGATTAGTCGCGCCATCCAAGCGTTCATCAACGCCTCGCTTTCAGGGAGACCGACGTTCTCGTAAGCTTCCACTACGGATTTCCAAGTATATCCTTTTTTATCTAAGAACGCGCGCGCGCGAACCACGCCTACGCCGGGAACTCCTTTGTAACCGTCCGTATGGTCACCTGAAATAGTTTGCGTTAAATGATACCTGTCGGCTTTTCCAACGGAAGGGCGGTGGTATTCGTCCTTGTTGAAATCGTACCAATGACCTGGGACTCCGTGGAAATCTTTGTCGATACTAACTATTATCCTGTGGTCTTTTCTGTTGGGTCGCTCGGTAGCGAGGACACTCAAGACGTCGTCCGCTTCCAAGTTCGGCCAGACGGCGGTGTCGTATTTCTCTTTAATCCATGCGGTTATCGGCTTCAATCCAATCGGCTTGAAGGTCGTCCGCCTGTTGGCTTTATACAACGGATTAAGTTTTCGCCGGAAGTTGGTTCTATCCGACAACGCCACTATTACTTTATCCGTCTCCAACCTTTCGGCAAAGGAGTCGATGCGTTCTTGTATATGCGCCCTAGCTACGGCGATGTCTGCATGTACCGTCCACAGGTCTTCCTCCCATTGGACGTTTTTCTGCGCCACGAAAGCGCCTTCATAAGCTAGGATGTCTCCGTCTATTAACATTACTGTATCCATTTCGTTTCCTTTTTTATTTTTTGTGATATACGTTCCACGCTTCTTTCCAAATTTCGTATTGAGCGCTTGATTCTTCGGTTGGTCTCATATGCACGGCGGCGCAAGTAACGTTCTCGACAGGTATATGATACCAAGTTTTTTCGGGAACCACGTAGACCGCTAAAATGTCCGCGTCTCTGGACGTTAACTTATTTTTACCTATTCGTTTATTTCCTCTTGCCGCCGTAACTCTGTAAGTATTGGTTTTTCCTTTTTGTTTATGCGCCGTAGTTTTTATTTGAACCCTGAAAACTTTACCTTCGGAATTCTCCACTATTAAATCATACGACAAAAAATCGCCGTAAGGTTGTAAGACGTTGAAGCCACGCGACAAAGCGTCCGCAGCAAACTGCGCTTCACCCGCCGCCCCTTTTCTTTTTGCGTTCTGTATGTTGTTTTGTTTCACCCTCTCCCTTCTTCTTCTTTTCTAGTTCAAACTGAACCGACCTCCTCCAGTCCCAAGGTACGGTAGCGTCTTCGGTATCCCACATGCGCGCTAAATTAATACACGTTAATTCTTCAATATCTTCATTATGTGTTAATGCGTTTCCGCCCATGACGACCCCACTTGGTATTCAGCGTCCAAAGGACACCTCATTTTTAAATACTCTCCCGCTTCCCTTATGCATTCGGTAGCTATTTTACCGTAAAGTTCCACGTGGTTCAATAAAACTTCAGCTTGGAATTCATCATGCACGTTGGCGACGAACGCCCAATCCTCACCGTGTTTCCATTGCAGTCTTTTCAAGCATCTAGTTAATAGAACGAGAGCGCTTTTCATGGCTACCGCGCCGGCGGATTGGAGGAGAGTGTTCAAGGCGGAGTGTTCAGACCTGACAGGAAGTTCCCTCCCATCGAGACCACGTAGAACCTTGCCGCTGATTACTTTGTCTTCCACCGTTTTCTTCAACCGCGCCAAAGCGGGTAGTTGTTTTAGGAATCTCTTCTTCAACATCGCTCCGTCCTTTGCGGTTCCTCCCACGATGTCTCCTATCTTGGCGTCTCCCGCTCCGTAGAGGAAGGCGTAGATGAAGGTCTTCGCTTGGTCTCTCGTCTCCAAACCCGCAGCCTCTTGGTTAACGGTATGAATGTCTCCCTCCAATAGGAAGTTAGCGTACTCCCCTCCATCCCAAACGGCGAGATAATGGGCGAGGCACCGCAACTCCAAGCCGCTGGCGTCCACTCCTACCAGTTCAAAGTCGGGATGAGGAATGAATAGTTCCCTGCACCTCTTGCCATAGGGAGCGCGGGTAGCGGGTACTTGGGCGAGGTTGGGAGAACTGTGAGTACACCTACCTGTCACCGCTCCGTTGGTGTTTACTTTACCGTGTACCCTTCCGTTCTTAACCACCTTCAGCCACGCCTCTTTACCTTCAGCTAATTGACCCAACCGTTTGGAGATCATAAGGTATTCACATAGCACATCCGCTTCGGGATAGTCCATTCCCCTGAGAACGGATTCATCTATCTTCTCCTTACCCGCCGGTGTTTTTTCAGTGCCTACCCAACCATACTTCTCCTTGAACCTAGTTACTATTTGATGCCTACTTCCTGGGTTGAATGGTATGTATTTCTTTTTGTTCTCCAGTTTCTTGGCGTCCTTGGCGAGCGACGTTTTCAAGCGACGCTTCCTCAACTCTTCGGTTAATTCCTTTTTGGTTGCCGCCTCTATTCCGTCCACGCAGTTACCTTGGTTGTCGTAGATGTCCAAGAACCAACCGGAAGGAGACTTCATTTCCTCGACTATAGGAGGGAACAGTTTCTGCAACTCGTCTTTGATCTCCGCTCTTCTAAGGGTTAACTCCTCCGCTAAATCCAACGCCGCATCCACGTCGAAACCCATTCCCCTCAACTCTTGCTGTCGTATGATGCGAGCGAAGTCGTGTTCCAAGTGAAGCATGGTTTCCGAAGGTTCTTTCTTGGACAACGCTTCGAACAAATTGAAGGTAACCAAAGTGTCTCGTTCGCAGTACTCCCTCATTTCTTCGGTGTACTCCTCGAACGCTTCCTCCTTCTCTCCGTAAAGACCTTTGGCGAGACCTATCCTCTCTCCCCACGCCTTCAAGGAGTGACTACCCCACAACTCTTTAGGCATCTTTCTGTTCTGCATGTCCTTCGCCCTTACGTCGGGAGAAATGCAACGCCCCATAATTAAAGTATCAACGACCTTGGCCTTGGGAACCCAACCGTAAACTTTCTTCAGGGCGGGTACGTCGAAACCTATGGAGTTGTGTCCTATTATAACCTCCGCCTTGTCCAGCATCTGAAGACCTTCCTTGATACCGCTTCCGTCAAAGGTAGCAACCTGCTTCTTTCGGGGGTCGTATACACTGAGGCAATGGACGGTCTCCAACCCTTCGAGAGCGGTGAAGTCCGTTAAGGGATTCGTTTCAATATCAAAGAATAAAGAAGTAATGGGGTCATTCATCTTCCACCTCCATTTCCTCACCTTCTCCACAACGAGGACAAGTCCACCTACCAATATATGCATTGTATTTTTTTATTCTAAACCCGCCGCAATCATCGCAGTCGGGGTCGGGACGAATTTCATCGTCCGCCATATCGCGTTCTGTATCTTCCATTTTATATCGTTTCCTTTAGTTTACTTTGAGGGATTACGTAGCTTTCGCCGCGTCCTAAATCTTTTAACCACCAAGGTTGCGTAGCTTCCTCCGCTTCTATCATACCCCTGTAGGTGAAGACAGGGAACTTACCTGTCATCAACGCATAACCCTGTACGTACTTGGAGGGTTTCCAAGAAGCAATCAAAAGGTCGCCGTTGTCTCTTGAGTTGGTCTTCACGTCCAGACCAAGACCGCCAAATACGGCGTCGCCTTTGTCGTCTATTGGTTTCCGTGGCTTCACGTAAAGGTCGGGGTACAGGTTGAACGCTTTACAGAAAGCAAGTTCCCCACCGAAACCCAAGATGTCCAACTCCAAACCGTCGGCAGGTGAAATCTTCCTGTCGGTCAACCCCTCCTTTCTATTCGAATCGCTCCGCGCTTTCGCCACGGTCTTGACGAGGCGTTGTTCAATGGCGGTCAACGAAACCTTGCGTCCCATGAACATTAGAAAGGTTCCTCCTCGAACGGTTCGCTGTCAGACTCCGTCAAACGCCCCGTGTCTTGGTTGAAGTAAACCGTTCCGGCTAATCCCGTCTCTCCGCTGAACCTGTTCTTCAACACGCGGACGCGGGTTTGGTTGGCGTCTTCCACCGCTTGCTGGTTTCTCTCCATACCTATGACGACGTCGGACAACTGAGCGATGGCGGCTGAACCTCTAAGGTGGGCGAGAGAGGTGACCGCGCCTTCTTCATGTCCCATGCCTTGAGGTCTTTTGAGGTGGGACACCAAGACCATTCCGCAATTCGTCTCCTCTACCAGCGACCGTAACTTAGTCATCGTGTTGTCTATCAAACGTCTCTCGTCGTCGCCTTCGAATCCACTAACTACGATTGACAGGTGATCTAAAAATATCCAGTTGCACCCCAACCCCTTGCAAAGGTATCGCACCTTCGCCAACAGGTTGTCGGAATCACAGCTACCCCAATGGTCGTAAGTATAGAACCTGCCGTTGCCGATAGTCTTCTTGAAAGGTTCTTCCAACTTGTCGTAGTTCAGCTTCGTTTCCAAGTGAAGCGGACGACTGAGGTGGATCCCCAAGATACCAAGGGCGGTTCTTCTCACGCTCTCCTCCAAGGCAATGTACCCCACCGTCTCTTCTTGTTGCAGCAATCCGTAACAAACCTCCCGACACAACAGGCTTTTCCCTATGCCACTACCTGCGCATATAGTTACCAGTTCCCCTCTTCTCAATCCGTGAGTCTTTTCATTCAAGGAAGCGTAAGGATAAGGTTTGGACTCCTCGTCTTTCTCCTCCGTTATTTTCTCCCACAACTCTTCAGCCGTGACAATGCCGTCGGGTCGGTACGACCTAGCGTTCCATACGGACTGCACCAACTCCTTCGACCTGTTGGCTACCAACATATCGTTGGGGTCCTTCAAAGGAATGTCCGCAAGCTTCGCCTTTCCTGGTGTCAACAGGGAGGCGCATTCCGCTGCCGCTTGTCGTCCGGCATCGTCCATGTCGAAAAGAAACACCACTTCGTCATACCTCTCCAACCAGTCCAACGCTTGCGCCACGTATTTCTTTCCGCTTGCCGCTCCATGTGGAACGGACACTACCGGCCATTTGTTCTCGAAAGCTTGAGACAAAGACAAAGCGTCCACCTCTCCTTCGGTCACGACCACTCGTCTACCTCCATCCTTCCATAGGTGTTGGCCATACAACCCGATCAACTCTCCTTTTATTTTGAAAGACTTGTCGGCAAACCTGAGTTTCTGTCCTACCAAGTTACCGTTTTGAGCGCGGTAGTTGGCAATCTGAACAACCTCGCCGTCGTACTTGCCGACGTGATACCCCCACTTCCGACACGTCTCTCTTGTAAGATGTCTTCGAGCGAGTGGTTGAACCTGTCCGTTAACGTAAGTTCCCATTGAAGGTCGTTCGCTTGGTTGTTCCTTGTTTCCTACGAACGCGTCGCACGAAAAACACTTCCAACTTCCGTCTTCGTTGTTGCATCGAGCGTCACTAGACCCGCACTTGGGACATGGGAGGTGTGTTTCTTTGAAAGCCATGACGAGGGGATTACTTTATTACTCCATTTTAATTGTTTCTTGTCGCACCACATGCCATACGTGGTCTTGCTACCCTTGCGAATCTTCTGATTGGCGTTCTGAAAGACGAGTCGAATGTCCAAGTCGGGGTGTTGTTCCCTAACCAATAGATGTTTCTTCCTGTCTTCCACCGTCCATAAACCCTTAGCTTCTATTATCACTCCGTTAGGAAGAATGAAGTCAGGTTTATAGGTAGCCACCTTCATGTATTCTATCTTCAAGGTTTCGTAGGCGAAGCCGCACCCCAACCGTTTAAGTTGGTTAGCGACTTTCGCCTCGAAACCCGAACGATAGTTAGAAGTCCGCGAGTAGTTCCTCTTCTTCGTCCGCTTTTTTCTCGCCATCGTCGTTGTCCGGTTGGTCTAGTTGATCGTCGAAGGTCTCGCCCCCATGCACGTAACCCCCCTCGACCGCAGTAAACCCGAAGGATTCGCTGCTTCGCTCGCTTGGATTGAAAGCTTGCAGGTCAATGATTTGCACGGCGGATAATTCAAGAGTCATCCCGAACCCACCGACGGCGGGAACGTTCCAAAACTTGGGGCGAACCGCGACCTTCACCCGCGACCCTCCGCCGACTACCACGTCCTTGGGATGAGGCGCTCCGGTTGAGTCGAACAAACCGACCTTCAGGTTGTGAACGGTACCGTCTCTACTGACGACCTTCGCCTTCAGCTTGGACTTGATCTCCCATCCACCTTCTTCGTCTTCGTTCTTCACGATAGGAGAAGAAGAAGCCTTGGCCACCTTTCCTCCTCCGGCTTTAGCTACCTCTTGTTCGTAGGCGGCATCGTAGTATGGCTTCAACATTTTCTTGAAAGCATCCGCTTCCTTCTTCGTCACCAGTACTCCGATTTTATACTCACCGTCTTCGATGAAAGTGGTATTAGGGTTATTCACCCAAGGGTATCGGGCGATACCTTCAGGAGTTACGAGGGTTGGTCGTTTAGTTTTCGTAGGCATTTTACTTTTCCTTTTAGTTATCTGTTTTAAGCGAAGAAGTAATCCGACTTCCTGACGTCTTGGGGATTCAACGTCCCGTAGTCTGGAAGTTCAGGTAACTTCTCCTTCGTTTGTGTTGCGACCTCCATACTGAAAGACAGTAGAAGGTCTTCGTCGAAAATGGTGGCGTAAGCATGGCGAAGTATACCCGCCAGTTCTTCGCACTTGGTTGAATGGGTTCCGTAAGAATCGTGAACCATAGCCAAAGAACTCAAGTTCATTTCCTTGGCCAGCAAGACGGTCTTGTGGAGACAGGCAGCGTCCAAACTATGGACGAAGTTAGGAGATACCCCATTGGCTTGTCGGTTTTTATCTATACCCTTCGCCTCCTCCTGCCAGTACACGTAAGACTGACGCTCTCCCAACGTTGTTAGAATGCGACTCGAAGATTGTTTGGCGTATCGTTGTTTGACAGGGAAACCCAAAGGCGTAGTCCAGTATAACGGTTGGTCTTCCTTCGCCAGCGTCCTCGCCATAGTCTGCAACCACTTCATTACTTTCTGCGGACGAGTGAGAACCTCGTTCATACCGTCCCATATACACGCCCCTATATAGTGAGTGACGTTGTAGATTTCTTCACCGACGAAAGGGTCTTTCTCCCCCTTCAATACTTTGTCTTGATACCATTCACCCACGTAAGCGCGGCAACTGTATCGAGTACCTCCGTAAGGCATGACCATGACGGGACGCTTCGTGGCTTTCCTGTCTACACCGAACTCCAGCCATCCCTTGGCTATGGCGTCGCCTTCGTCGGCGGCTTGCCCAAGCCTTTGGTTTACCCTCTCCGACACGTAACCATACAGGTCTTTAGGTGTTTCGCCGGAGGGCGTGACGTTGGTAGCCAACCCTCCGACCTCGTCTCTAGCGAGGAGCGAGAGTATTTGAATACCGTTATTGGATGCGTCCATACTAACCGGTAGCCTCGTCTTGAAACCTCTACCTCCAACCTTCAACAGTTCCCCCCACTCCATGCAGAACGCCAGGAATTGCCAAGGCTTGTCCGCTTCCATCCACCAATCGTTCGTCTTCGGGTCTAAATAGACCGCGTGTATTTCTTTCCTCTTGTCGTGTACCCACTTCTCCCTGTCGTCGAAAGACTTCTTGTCCATACCGAAACAGTTCGCTCCGTGAATAGCCAACCAACGCGCGTCAACGGTGGGATCCATTATCATTTCCTCTTCGGCAAACAACAGGAGACTTCTAGCCAAGTCTGTTCCTTGCGGCGTCAGGTAATAAGGAATAGGATAGACCCTACCTCTAAAGTCGCATTGGTGAGGGTAGTAAAATTTTTTGCCTCTAAACTTTTTAGCGAGGTGCAGCGTCTTGATGGTTTGAAGTCGCTGTGATCTAAGGGAAAGGTTCAACTCGAAAATCCTGCCGGCTTTCCTCGACCACTCTTTCTTCACGGCGGGGTCGGTCTCCGCTTCCTTCGGCCACGGTGGACGCTCGTAATCGGAACGCCTTGGCATGTCTCCTATCTCCTTGTCGTTCTCCCACGCCCAATCCACGACCTCCAACACCTTGTCGTTGACTGTCCACGGCGTTCGTTGCACGTGGTTCACGGCATCGACCACGTCTTTCATGGCATCGAAGTCCACCTCCCTGAGATAGTCCATGTCCCATGACTTTATTAACGTTAAAGCAGGAAGCGCCGAATCGGCGTCGGTGTAACCCCCCGACCAAACCGACGTCCAGTCTTTCGGCGCTTCCAAAATAGGTAACCATAACGGTGAAAGGATTTCCTTCTCTTCGTTGAAGGCGCGTATCCACTCGAACAATTCATCCGTAGCGGACACGTAACGAACCTTACCGTGCTTCTTGTGGGCGTTGGCTAAGGTAATAAAGGAAATGAAATGGGTGGATTTCCTAATGCTTTCAAGGAACCACGTACCCATTCCGACCTTATCCCTTTTGCACCACGTTTGAAACTTCTCGATGTTTCCCTTCTTGGATTCACCTACCTCATGGCGGAGGAAAGCGTTTCTCTTTCGGTTGTAGCTACGCTTACCCGCTTTCTTCACGTCGCGGTCGGCGTATTTGAAAACTTCGGGGTGGTTCTCCTTTAACCATTTGTACCTAACCTCGTCTTCAATGACGTTTGCAATTGAAAGAGACGCCTTGATCACGGTCTTCCTCAAGGAGATGCTGTCCATCACTACCTTCAACGCCAAGAAACTCAAGACTTGTGGTGGTATGTCCCATATGGATGGCAACCAAATAGGAACCGCGTGAGGATTCTTCTTGTGATAACGAATCATCTTGCTCACGTCCTTTATAAGGTCGGGCAAGGCGGCGCGCATCAGTCGCTGACCGTATTGAGTGGAGGTTTCACTCTCCCTTGATCGGGCGGATTCTACTTTGGAACGGTATCGGGCAATACCGGACTCAATCATTTCCTTTTCAATGTCCATGCGTGGCGTCGTTTATCTAAACGAATAACTTATCGTTTTGTTAGTCAAGCGGATAATGTTTTTCGGTCTACCTCCAAGGCATCGCGCGCCTGTTCCAAGTTCTTGGGAGCGAGGTGAGCGTAGCGAAGGGTGGTGTTGATGTTGGAGTGACCCAGGAACTCCTGCACTATACGCAAATCTATACCCCTCTGTACTAGTCTAGACGCGCACGTGTGACGAAGCGCGTGGGGAACGAACTGCTTGTCGTCCGTCATCCCCATCTCCTTCCTCACTCCATCCCATGCATGGCGGAACTGGTACTTGGTGAATTTCCACACACGTAAAAAACCTCCGTCAACCTGTCCCTTCAAGGAAGCGACCGCTCGCCTCGTCAAGGGAACCGTTCGAGGTCTACCGTTCTTGGTTTCCCAAAGGTGAACGACCGAACGCTCGAAGTCCACGTCCCTCCACTCGAGTTCGAACAGTTCGCTGAACCTCATTCCGGTGTCCACCAAAGCTTCCACGAATCGAGACATCTCCAAGCTGGTTCGCTGGAACAAACGGACAACCACAAGTTCCTCTTCGTCCGACAACCACCGCATTCTTCCACGCGGTTCCTTTCTTCGGTCGATGAGAGGCATACGAGACACGTAACCCAAGCGGAGCGAGTGCCTCAATATCTTACTCAAGGCGGACAACTTGCGGTTGATGGTCGCCGGCTTCTTTCCATCCGCTTCCAAGTCGGCAACGAGTCGGTCGATGAGGCGTTCGTCAACCTCGTTGACAGGCACGTCCCTTCCCATTCTCTCGAAGACGTCTCGCGCATTGTTCCACGCGGTCATCTCGTTCTTGGTTCCCTTCCAATGGCGCTCCAAAGTTTCCTTGGCGGCAGCCATCAAGGTGATCGTTTCACTTTGCTTCACGTCGTTCCTCCTTCTTGCTGTTGTCTCTTCCGTAGTTGAAGCCTTTATGGGGAACACCTCCACGCTTCCTCCAAAAGCGTTCATATCCTTCGTCCACCATCCGCTTCAGTTCCGCCCACTCGCCCTTGCTGAAGCCGGCGACGTCGGCGTGTTTAGCTTGGTATTCACTTGGTATTGCCACTCTAGTCATTGGTTGTTTCCTTTCAGTCTATTATAGAGAATTCTTACGGCTAGTTCACAGGTGTCGGGACAGACGCCGTTGCCTAACAGTCGGAGTCTATCCACTCTGTTGGCAATTGGGTCCACCCCTCGTAACCCTCCCCAAGCATCAGTTGTTCCACCCAATTCGGATTCAGTTTCGGGGAGGTCTGTTTGAATACACCCTTCAACATCTCCCGATGACCCTTCCCTCCGTTCATCCCTTGAGGACATCCCTTCGTGGGTCCCCCGCTTGGCGTGTTCGGGGTCGGCCAATTCCGATTCAAGTCCCTCCCCAAGCATTTTTGATTCGACGTCGGAGCGGTTCTCGCTCCCTCCACGTAATCGCTCGCTTGAGGAGTCGCCCAATTCTTCTTCGCTTCCTCCGCCAGTATCTTTCCGCCTGTTCCCGCCTTGCGACTTCCTGGGTTCCCCGCTCTTGGAGTCGGCCAATTCTCCACCTCCGCTATCTTGTGGTGAAGACTCACCGAATGATTCTTGTACGCTTCCTTCCTCCGCTTCGTTCCGTCCCGATGATTCTGTGTGTCGGGAGTCGGACAATTCTGCTTCCTCTCCTCCACTTGAACCATGTCCTCCAGCTTCTTCTTGGGCGCACCCGCCGCTATCTGTTTCTCCGTGGGAGTGTTCGCGCAAGAGACTCTTGGGGTCGCCCACGACTCGCGGTTCTTCCCACCAGTTTTGGGGTTCGTTGGGTCGGGCGGGATAACAGGAGTGTTGTATACTACCAAAGGCAGCAGACCATTCGTCCCTCTCACCGTACCGTTCGGACGCTTCCGATTCAACGACGCTCCCGCCGTGTCCTTCCAATCCCTTGAGGTCGCAGTCGGCCAATTTGGCGAGGATAAACACTCGCTTTCGCAAATGAGGCGCGCACGTTTCAGCCGCGCTGAATGTTCCCCACGTACACACGTAACCTCTTTCTTCCAAGTCTCTGAGGACATGGAGGAGTACCGATTCTCCATCACCTGTCTTGGCGCTGATGATTCCTTCGACGTTTTCGAGGAGGACGAAGGCTGGACGACAAGCGGTAATTCCATCTGCGATGTATGGGTAGATGTGTCTTGGGTCTTCGGTTGCCTGTCGCTTTCCGGCGCTTGAGAAAGGCTGGCAGGGGAAACCAGCGGAGAGAATTCCAACCCCGCCACGTAACTCTTCAAACGGAAACGCTTTGACGTCCGTGAAAACAGGACACGTATCCAGTTCGTCCGCTTCCATCTTCGCAACCAAGTTTGCGGCTGCGAAGGCTTCGATCTCCACATGAGCGAGTGTTCGAAGGTTTGGAAAGATTCGGGAGAGGGCGATTCCGATTCCATCGTATCCGCTACAGAGGCTAAGGTACGTGGCAGGAACACCAGCGGGTTTTGTTTTTTCTTTTTTTTCATAGTTCATAACGTCGTTTATTTTTTAAGTTTCGCTACCGTCCCTGAACTTCTCATAGTTCAGGGAATGGTAGTAGTATAGCTCGTTTAGAGTCTCCTCTTCTTCGTGATCACGCTCCCCATCAGGGCGTTCTTCAATTAACTTGAGTCTATCGAGAACCAATTCGTGAACAACTTCCCATTGGTCGTCGCTAAGAACCACGTGGTCTGAAGCTAAAGCGTCCTTCAACATGCGTTTCTTGACGTCCACCTTTGGTTCGATCACGTAACCTAGTTCGTCGGCGTCTTTATACAAACGGTCTCTAGCGTCTTGCAATTCACACGCCACACAAGGTTCCCAAAGCGGTTCGAGTGGGTCGGTATGTCGCCCACAATTTTCAATTGGTGTATCGCTTATATTTTTCATGTTTTAATTAATCATCGACCGATGGTTTATTGATATTTTTCCCTTAATAATTTTCGTAGCTGTTTCAGCGTCGCCTCGAAGTCTTTCTTTTTGACGACCACGTAACCCAACTCCTTGGCTTCCTTGAACAAGCGTTGCTTGGCGTAAGGGTCGGGAGGTCTTGGGTTGAAACAATGAGTGAAATTTTCAATCGGCATCTTTAGTTTCCTCCAATGGTTTGGCGGAGAGACTTTGAAGGATCTTGCCCTTCTTTATGTCCTCCTGGTGTTGTTCGTTGGTAGCCATGTCCTGCAAGGTATCGTAGGAGTAGCCAAGGAGAGCGATCAAGGTAGCGGACACGTAAATATCCGCTCCCTTCTCGTTGATCTCTCGTTGCCTCGCCACCTTCACCAAGCGTCCAATGTTCTCCGGTTTTAAATTACGCTCCAATTCACGTACTATTATAAGACCTATTCTTTCGTCCTTTGTCATGTCGTTTCCTTGTGTTGATTATCCGTGCTTCCGCAAAAGAGCGAAGGCTTCGGTTTCGGGGAGAGAGTTCAAGCACTTGACTCCCTGCTTCCGCAAGATGGAACACATTGGCATGAGGTCGCCTTTGTAAACGAATTCCTTGTACAAGTCGGAAGCCTTTTGCTTCCACGTAAGAACGTCGCCGTCCTTGATGCCGCAAACCTTGCGAAGAATCTTCTTGAATTCACGTCGTTCCTCCGCCACGTGAACGAGAGCGTCGATCACGTCTTTGGCTTTCCACGCATTGGGAGTCTCGTCCCAATCGTAAGCGAAGTCGCTGTCGTCTTCGTATCTTTCCGCCAACGAGTAGTGAGGAAGGGAAGCGATGAAGTCTCTGATTTCTTGAGGGTCGCCCCCTATGTCTCCGTCCCAATCCGCCGTCCAGTACACGTAAGGTTCGCCTCCATTGCCTTCATCCAAGAAGGTAGCGACCTTTCGTTTCTTCCAGTATATATCCGCGTTCGCGCCGCGTCCTTCGTGACCGTTGAAAGTGACCAGCTTCTTGACCGTGAAGTCGGAGTCACGTAATAGTTCAAGTGATTTTTGATAGTTGTTCATAGCGTCGTTTCCTTGTGTTGATGGTTGTTAAACAGTTTCTTCAGCGTACTCCTCATCGCTCACGTAATTTTCCACCACGTCCCAACGTCGGCAGAAAGCGCGGAGGTAATCGACTTGGTAGTCGTCCACCCAAAATTCGTGGACGTTCTCGTCAGGCATGACCCATCCACCGTCCCTAGTATGCAACATGAGGTTTTCGGGGGTCATCTCGTAGCTGGCGTCGTCCAGCATCGACTGAGGACACGTAGCCTTCAGCCATCTATCGTATTCGATGACCAACGATGGCTGAGTGTCCGTGAGAACTGGATTGGTAAAGACAACGATTGAATAGTAATCGTAACCCCTGTCGTCCGCCAAGGCGCAACAATATCCCTTGATCGTATCGCTGGAATATCCAGTTATATTTTCCAAAACGCGCGGCGTGTCGTCCAAATTAAGAAGGGCGATCAAAGCTTCGTGAGATTGGTTGTAATGCGATAAAGGATGCGCGTCCAGCAAAGCGATTGCTTCACGTCCCTTTACGATTACTTGAGTGGGCGCTTCGTCCCGATGAATGATTAATCCGTTTTCGTACATGGCGTCGTTTCCTTGTTGAGATTTTTGAATCGCCCCCCACCACACGGAAAAAAGGGTTCGAGGCAAGAACTTTCTTTCCACTACTACGTAGTGTTTTTTTCGGCAGCCAACCACGTAAAGCGAAAGTTCGCCACGTAAAGCCACGTAAAACTCTCCACACCAGGAGAGCGGAAGGCATTTTTCAAACGGTGGAATTTTGGCCGTGGAATTTTTAAAGATTCTTGGATTTTCAACATTTTTCAAAATCGAAAAAACGGCGAAAAAAGGTTACCGGTTTGCAAAAAACTTTTCAAAGGCAAATCTATCCGGTTAAATAGTTTCGGTTGCAAACTACCCAAGAAAACCAATCCGAAAAGACGAAAAAGATTTTCCTTGCCAAAAAAATAAAAATTCTTTTTCTAGGGGAAACTTTTCCAAATCCTAACCACTAACTAACAAGGAAACGACAAAATGAAATTTAATAGCGAAACAATGAAAAGAGAAGGAACATGCATTTTAGACGCTAGAGAACAAGAAGACTTAATGCATGCGCTTACAGTTGCCATTGAACGCGCTGAAAAAGTAACCGAAAACCTTACAGGAGGCGGCTACCCTACGGAAACCTTCTTGAGACAGAAAAAGGTTTTCACAGCGCTTCGAAACAAAATCAAAAACCTTTAATCCCTAAACACTAACTAAGGAAACGACAAAAATGGAAACGATATAAAATGATTATATTTCAGGATTAAACCAAAAAAGAATTAAAAGAATCAATCGGGAAACCCTTACGCTATCGGGAAACAAGTTTGTTTGGGGCGGAATACGTTTCAAACGGTTTCGTGACTGGTTGCAACCGTCCCCACTTAACAGGATACAAACGCGAATTTTTCGCTCGCGTTCAAATCGAAAACGACAAAATCAAAAAGGTTTCCTAAGATGAAAAAAACTAAAAAAACCAAAAAAACCAAAACAATCTCAAAACGGTTTAAACTACTAGCAATAGGCGGCGACCCGAAAACGAGAAAAGGACAAAAAAAGGGATGGTTAACTGCAATTCTTTACCTTGTCCCCGCTGGTCAATTAGGAACAAAGAATCTTTGCGCCAGCGCTTCGGACGGTTGCGCGGAAAGTTGCTTGTTTCAACAAGGTCGCGGAAAGATGAATTCCGTACAACAAGCGCGACTAAGGAAGACTTTGTTCTTTCAAGACGACCGCAACGGTTTCCTTGATCAAGTGAAAGAGGACGTTTCCAAGGCAATCGAGTGGACAAAGTCAAAAGGTTACAAACTAGCAATTCGTCTTAATGGAACAAGTGACGTTTGCTTTGAAAGATTCGACCTAATGGAAACCTTTCCAAGCATTCCTTGGTACGATTATACAAAGCATTCTTTCCGCTTTCATTCCAAGTGGAAACTGCCAAGCAATTACCATTTAACGTTCAGTCAAAGCGAAGCGAATCACAGCGAAGCGAAACGCCTTGCGAAACGTGGCGAGAACGTCGCGATAGTCTTCCGCCACAAGTTGCCGAAAAAGTGGTACGGTCGAACCGTAATCAATGGAGATGAAAACGACCTTCGCTTTCTAGATTCGAAAGGATGCGTTGTTGGATTGCTTGCAAAGGGAAGCGCCAAGAAAGACCAAACTGGATTCGTCATCAACTAAACGAAAGGAAACAAACAAATGATTGAAAAAGAAAGAAAATGGAAACAAGCGCCAATACCTTTCGGATATCGTGAAAGGGACGAGGAACTAAACAAGGCATTGCGCGAAGCAATCGAAAGACCTTTGCCAAGTCTTCCGCGCTGGCAGAAACTATTGATCGGTTTGGGTTCGATTAGTTTCTGGTTGCTCTTTTTCTGGCTATTAACGATAGCTTAAGGACAAGCCAAACAAACGATAGGAAGCCTCCCTTGGAAACGAGGGAGGTTTCTTTGTGTCTACTTCCCAAGCGCAACCCCTAGCCAATACCCTAGGCAAACCTTAGGCGCACCCCTAAGCAATCGCATAGCGTACCCTTAAAGGGCTTTGAAGGCGTCAAGGTAGGTCTTACCATTGGCAACGATTTAAAAGCCTAAAGAGACGCGCGTATGCCGCCGGAACGATAGGTCGTTTGTAAGTGAAACCAAAAAACGGCGGTAAAGAGAGAAACGAGCGATCTTTTCGAAAGCGACCTGAAAAGCGACCGAAACCGTACCGAAACGGACAATCAATCCGATGCGAACGAGGCCAATAACAACATGTTTAATTTCCTAGGGTACCCCCCTATCGTTTTTGTAAAAATTAGACGGGTATTAGGGGGATTTTTTCCACGCCACCATAGCGATAACCCCTTCAGAAATTTTTATCAAAACTTTTCAGGTGGTGGAGGAGGCGGGATTTGAACCCGCGTCTCAAGGGCGAACCTTGATCGAGTCCTATACTCCCCCTTTGAAAGGGTTGTCGTTGTCCTCTTCGAAATCGTCGTCCCATTCACAGGGGTCTTCGTGGGTGTCTTGAGGGGGATCCTGAAAAGCGTCTATCTTGGTGGTTTCCATGACTCCTATGAGGGTTTCCACGGGTAGGTCGAATTCGAGTAGGTAACGCTTTAGCAGCGCTAGTAGATCGAACCTGAAAGCGTCTGCTTGTTCGTGGTGGTTCATGGTGACTTTCTCATGTGCGTATACGTGCGCGCTTTTAAAACGTTCTTTATAAGAGACTATACAGGAGATAAAACAAAAGATAAAACAAGAGAGACCACAACAGACAACATAAGTTAATACGGTGTTTAAGTTATCTCTTGTTTTATCTCCTGTATAGTCTTTTTAAAAAGCGTCTTT
>CEVA01058674.1_pt1 | contig 17372 bp, 17 predicted proteins | sample 361521 | NCBI WGS metagenome assembly CEVA01 (sample SAMEA2622823, study PRJEB7988) | marine metagenome | isolation source: saline water (ENVO:00002010), including
GGCGCGTGGCCCAACAACTCGGTTCCCATATCTGAGGACGCGCCAGTGCGTCCTAACCCTGAGTCAGCATTCGCCGTACATCAGGCCGACGCGGAACGCACAGCCCTCGAATGGGCTGACATAGATCCAAATCGTCGGGTGACCATATTGCGTCCGACCGCAGTCGCATCACCGAATGCGACAGGGCTTATCGGCGAAGCGTTGTTAGCAGCGGCTCCGATACGCACCCGTCGAGATGACCCGCCTCAACAATTTATTCATTTAGACGACCTTGCTACAGCAGTCGCTACCGTTGCTCAACTTGACTACTCAGGCGTATTTAACGTTGCCCCCGACGGATGGCTTACAGCAAAAGAAGTTAGAGAACTTGTCGGAGCTCGACCCATTATCCGGCTCCCAGTACCACTCCCTGGTCGACTAGACCGATATGTAGCGCGACGAGTTGGGCACCAAGCACCCACTGGATTGCTTCCCTATACCCGCTACCCGTGGGTAGTGGCCAACGACCGACTTCGTTCAACAGGTTGGGTTCCCCGTTACGGCAATGATCAAGTATTTGTTGCCGCGGATGCTGGCATGCCCTGGGATTCGATGAATGCGAAACAACGACAGAATGTGTCGCTAGCACTCGGCGCTACATCAATTATTGGCTTGCTCTACGCGGCTGTCGCCTGGCTGAGACGAGTAACAAGATCCGGAGATAACTAATCCAGTTCCCCCACCTTGACACTTACAAGCATCAACTTTTCGCCCCGCCAGACTCGAAGAGAAGCTTCGTCTCCTGGCTCCAGCATTCGAGCGTCCACAATCAACGCTCCCATGTCAGCGACAGGCGCACCATTCAATTCGACCACCACATCGCCCACTTGTAGCCCTGCAGCGGCCGCTGGGCCACCCGAATCTACCGATTGAACCAGCACGCCTGCAGAGTGACTTGGCGGAAGGAAACCTGACTGAGCATCGGAACCGCGGATACCGAGTCTTCCATGACGAGGTCGACCCCATTGCATGATGTCGTTAGCGACATCACGTGCAATTTCTATAGGAGTCGCGAAACCCAAGCCCTCGGCACCAACATCGGTGACAGCGATAACCGTAGTGATGCCTACCACCGCCCCCCGAGAATCCACTAAAGCGCCGCCTGAAGATCCAGGAGAGATAGGCGCATCAGTCTGCACTAACTCGTACAACCAGTCGCCTTGTGGTGACTGAAGACGTCTATTGGTGGCACTTATGACACCCACGGTCACGGTCGGTCCACCACGCAGACTTAAAGGTGATCCGATCGCGATAGCGGTTTCCCCAGCGCGGAGATTATCTGCGTGTCCAAGGGTCGCAGGTGTAAAGGAAGCTTGAACGTCACCTGCAGGTCGCAGCACGGCGACATCAGTTCGCCGGTCCATACCAACCAGTTCGACATCAAAAATAGTGCCGTCAGCGAGAACAATCTGAAAGCTATCTCCACTGTCGACGACGTGGGTGTTTGTTATCAGATGACCGTCATCACGAAAGATAACGCCGGAACCGGTGCCTGTTACTTGGCCGTAGCGAAGCACTTCGACCCGCACGACACTTGGGGTCACCACAGCGGCAATGTCTGCAACCTCTAAAGCTCTCGCACCGCTTTGCGTTACTGCCGCGACATTCGCAGTAGTGATTTCTCGCTCTACAACTCGTTCGATCACAGGGTCTGAACCTGACAACATGTTGCCGACAACCAATGCGGCCACCACTGCCCCAATGATTGCGCCAACCAAACCTGAGCCGATCAACCTGCGAGCGCTGGACCGTTGCCCTAATGCTCTAGCGTCCGGCGCCAAGTATTGGAGTTCGCTTGGATGACGCCAGATTCGATCGTCGGGATGTAACGCATACTTGCTGGTCGGATTCTCCTCAATGCTGGTGTCGGGGTCGTCTGGAATTTGAGACCAATCAATCGAGCTTCCTAAGCGCCACTCTTCCGAAGAAAAAGGGTCGGCGGACCCAGCAGAAATATCACGCTCGGAGGGCTCGTCTGGATTCTGCTCGGCATCGTCGCGTGAGTCCACACCCCAAAACGTACCGACCCAATGCGCATTATTATCCGCGACCCCCCGAAGCGATAGGGACGTGGGCGTTTATGGGCGTACCATAAACATGTGCTACCTCCACAAAACGTTGACTCATGGGTTGTATTGACCGCCGATGAACTCCAGATCGGCGAAATTTATGATTGGTGCCTCCACCCGTCGTGCGGTGCCGTGGTGCTCTTTTCAGGAACAGCGCGGGACCACGCTGAAGGCCGCGACGACGTGTCACTTCTCGAATATGAGGCCTACGAAGAACATGTTGAACCTCGTTTAGAGGCAATAGTCACCGAGATGCGGAAGTTATGGCCGGACATTAAACGCGTCGTGTTGGCTCATCGCACCGGGCCGCTTGCTATAGGCGAGAGTTCAGTTGTGGTAGCAGTGTCTTCCCCACACCGCCCCGAAGCCTTCGAAGCAGCAAGGTTTGGCATAGACACCCTTAAAGCCACCGTGCCCATTTGGAAACGGGAGGTATGGAAAGACGGAGAAGATTGGGCGCTTGCCGCGCAAGACATCACCGACGTGGGATCTTTGCAACCAGTTGAAGAGAACCCCCAATGAGTCCTCTTGCCTTTCTCGGGCTTGCCGCGGCGATCACCCTTTTAGGGATGCTCTGTCTAGCGATTAGCGGTCGTAAGAAAACCCCATGGGAGTCAAGCATCGACAGTTTTCGTAAACATTTAGATGCAATAGCACCAGATGACGATGTTGAAGACACTAAGCATGAACGCTTAACAGATCGCGATAGGAGACGTTCCGCTGGCACGTGACCTAGCGATTGACCTCGGCACCGCCAATACGTTGGTGTACGAACGTGGACGCGGCATCGTTTTGAACGAGCCGTCAGTTATCGCTATGAATGAGCAAACCGGAGATGTTCTAGCGGTTGGACGTGAAGCCTGGCAGATGATCGGCAGAACACCTTCGTACATTGTCGCCGTGCGTCCTCTCCGAAAAGGAGCGATTACCGATTTCGACACTACGCAGCGGATGATCAGACTGATCCTTCAACAAGTAGGAGTAGGACGATTCGGCAAGACACGCGTCGTGGTATGCGTCCCGTCAGTCATCACACCTGTTGAACGACGCGCGGTAACCGACGCTGCTCGTAGAGCGGGTGCAAGCGATGTTCGCCTCATCGACCAACCCATGGCGGCCGCTATCGGATCAGGTCTACCCATTCATGAACCGGTCGGAAATATGGTCATCGATGTCGGTGGCGGCACAGCCGAGACTGCGATGGTTTCAATGGGCGGCATCGTCTCGCTCAAAGCTATAAGGGTTGGCTCATTCGATTTTGATGCAGCGCTACAGAACTACGCGCGACGTGTTCACGGAGTCGCAATAGGAGAACGGACAGCTGAAGAAATCAAGGTGCAAATCGGATCCGCATGGGCCGTCGAAGACGAATTCGACGCTGAAGTCAAAGGGCGCGACCTCACCACTGGTCTACCTAGAACCTTCATATTGACCCCTGATCAAGTCCGATCTGCTTTGGAAGAACCCGTCCAATCGGTAGTGGACTCAGTTATTGATTGTCTGAGTCAAGCGCCACCCGAACTCTCTCAAGACCTCCTGGTCCACGGCGTTCATCTGGTAGGTGGAGGGGGTCTCCTAAAAGGGCTAGCCCAACGCTTAGAAAACGATGCGCGGGTTCCAGTACGAACCGTTCGAACCCCCATGGAAGCGGTTGTCTTGGGAGCTGGCCGAGCACTAGAGAATTTTGACGACCTTTCGTCATCATTTAACACCTACGGCGAACGTCGGTGATGGGAACGTGCTTGGTCGAAAACTGTTAACCGTCCTCACCGCACTACTGGTTCTATCAATGTCAGTTATCGCTGCGTGCTCTGACGAACGTGACGGTCTTTCTGAACTGGAAGGAGAACGTACGCCGTCAGTGGAGCGATCAGTTGGCTTCGATGGCAACGTCGTTCGCCTTGGGGTAATCGCCGACATGACGGGACCAGGTGGAGCGCTTGATAGAGCTCGCCTCACCGGAATCGAGACCTACTGGTCAGACGTCAACACGCAGGGAGGGGTGGGCGGAAGATACGTCGTGGAGTTAGACATTCTCGATCATCGCGGCGACCCCCAAATTGCAGAACAGGCAGTGCCGGACCTCTTAGAAAAAGTCATTGCCCTAACCTTCGTTAATGAAACCGCGACAGGAGCAGTGCACCCCTTCCTAGTCGAGCAGCAAGCCCTAGGAGTGGTTCCGACTTCCACACTGGACTGGGAGTATGACCCACGTTTCCTCACCCACGTTCCCCCAATTGAGGCTGTTGTACTGGCCCTTCTCGAAAATGAAGCCTTATCCAATTGGTGTGTCATTACTGATGGTTCACCTTTAGGTATCGCGACCCGCAATGCATCGATGCGCGCTGCTGAGATCGCACAAGCACTAAACGTGACGCTCATTGAGCTAGGAGAAGACCTCAACTCCGCGACATTAGCGGCCGCGTGCGAGCTGGTTCTCCTAGAGGTAGCTGAGAATTTCCAAAGCGAAGTAATTGACTCGCTACCAGCGAACCGCGAAATCTATGTCCGAGCAGGCTCAGTGGCGCTGATAGGAAGAACCGACCTGCAATTCGCTTATCTTGACTCCGGGCCAGCATGGGATGTCGACTCTTCCGAAGGAATGAGACTCTTTTTGGCTGCCTTGTTACGTCACGCCCCCGACGTGGAACCTGACACAAGAGTCCGCGATGGTTATGTATCCCAAATACGACTGCATCAACTCCTCGAACAAGCCGTGGCCGAAGGTGACCTCAGACGACCGACCATTTTCGCGGCGAATGAGACACAAGAAGGCATTGACATGCTGGGCCTAGCTGAACAAGGTTCGCGGCCCCGCAGCTTCAATATCTGGCTGAACAACAATCAGGATGAAGTCGCCGACCAGCGAGGGTGGCAGCTTGAAAGACAGTTAGCAACGGAGAACGTTGACGCATTAGCTAACTAATCTGCCACGACTCCAAGTAAATCAGCCGCTACTGATCGAACCTGCCGGTCCTTGTCGAGTAACGCTTGCTCCACCATTTGCTGTGCCTGCGGTTCCTCGAACTGGGAAAGCCCAAGAACAGCGCGACGCCGAACTTGAGGTTTGTCGTTCATCGCGTCCAAAAGACAATCCAAGATCGCCACACGATGAATCTCAGCTGAGGCAACCAAAGCTCCTAAGGCAGCTATTGCACTTTCCCTACATAGAGCATCTTCATGTCGTTGAGCCATCAATATTAAGAGTTCTGTAGCGGCTACATCTAATTGCTCACCGACAGCGAATGCTGCTGTCTCGGCGACCGAAGGATTGGGATCAGACAAGTGATGTCTGGCATAAACATCTGAACGTTTAGCAGTGATTTCGAGTGCTTTCCTTCGCACCGAGGAACTCGGATCGTCAAGCGCTGCCTGCAACTCTGAAGTTGTCAAAGAGTTCAGACGCTCGAGCGCGCCAATCGCCAACCGACGCGTAGACGAATCCCCACTGATTAAAGACGCCCGTGCTGAAGCCTCGTCACCTAGATGACCGGCCATAGCGGTCTGCACTCTCTTTTCGCGAAGTTCGTTATCTGTCAACTGATTGCTGCCTGAACTACCAACGCACCGACGATCGCGATAATGCCCACAATAAGAGTGATGGCTAAACCACCCAACACAGTGAAAGCGCCCAACCCAAGAACAGCCACCAACTTCCGCCACAACGAAGCGCCCTTATAGGTCTGAACGGGGAGAATCTGTCGAGGGTCATTGAAGTGAGATCGGACTTGTGAGGCTGACTCGGGGATCGTTTCTGTGTGCTCTGGATAGAGGTCATCACCTGACGCAGCGGACGGCATTGCGTCTAATGCTGCAGTTGGGTCTCCATCGCGTTCTCTTTCGTTCATGAAATTCACCCGAGCCGCGTGCACCCACCACTGTGTAGCGTGGCACGCTTGTAACCGATGTCTGAGCTCACCGAGAACGAGGATACTGGCCATGATGCTAGAGAGGTGTCGCCACCACCTCGAGTGCCAACTTGGGCGCTCATCATCGTTGGTCTTGCTTCATTAGCCATGGTGACCGTGCTCGCTTTAGATCGAATAACTATCACCTCAAAGGTTCTTACCAGCCCTGGCACCACCCGAGATATTGAACCAATGCTGCAAGTTCAGGACTCAAAGACCTACGACGCTGACGGGAGCATCGAAATGGTGACGGTCAAATCGAACCTTCAGCCGTCGCTACTAGAAATGGTGGGCGGTTGGCTTGATGACTCGATAGAGATTTCCGATCGGCAAGAAATCCTAGGAAATCGGACGATCGAACAGAACCGAACCCTCGGCAGGGAGCAAATGGCGAGAAGTCTTGATGTGGCGACTCGAGTCGCGTTAGAGCGAATTGGCTATGACGTCATATCTGAAGCAGGCGCACTTGTCCTTCAAGTTGTTCCCGAAACTCCCGCAGATCGAGTCCTTTATCAAGGTGATGTGATCGTTGAAGCGGAGAACACACCAGTTGTTACTGCGCGTGACCTCAGCACAGCCGTGCAAAGTAAATCTCCAGGGGACAAATTCTCCTTCTCTGTTATGCAAATAGATGGAAGCATTCGAAAAGAAACTGTTTCTCTCGCTGAAAGAAAAGGCAACGCGTTCCTCGGGGTGTCAATTAGCACATACGCAGAAATGGCCGAGTTGCCGTTCGAGATCGAGTTTGCGGTCGAACGAGTTGGAGGTCCGTCAGCAGGACTTAGCCTCACGTTGGCGTTACTCGAACAGTTACTTCCCGGAGAGCTCCTTGCTGGATTAAACGTTGTAGCAACTGGAACCGTTGATCCCCTGGGAAACGTAGGTCCGGTAGGTGGTGTCGAACAAAAAAGTCATAGCGTGATGCGAAGTGGAGCTGATTTATTCCTTGTCCCGGCTACCCAAGTAGATCAAGCCACCGCAGTTCTGGGAGACATGATTGACGTGGTGGGGGTAGACAACCTTGACCAGGCCTTAGCGAAACTCGAATCACTAGGTGGCGATGTAACCGGTATCGAGATCCAGAGCTAACCCAGCCAACGATTTTCGGGTGACCATCCACGTCAGAACACCAAGGATCGGTACCCTCGGTCGTCATGGCGCAGTACGCCGAAGGGGCGTCAGGAATTGATCCCGATGCGGTAGCTACCGCCGAATTCGCCCATGTGTTCCGTGGCTACTCAATCGACGAAGTAAAGACATTTCTGCAACATGTCAGTCAGGAAATGCATCGCTTACGGAATGAACTCGCAGCTGCGCGTTCCATCCAAGACGTCGCCGCCACGATGACCCAAAATTCTTCGGACTTACAGGAAGCAAACTCAACCGAAAACGCTGCATCTGTGGGTCCCGGAACCGTCATTGATCTGCAATCTCATCGAATTACGCTAGAGCGCGAAGACGCAGACGGCGAAAACGAAGATTGGTTCCAAGATCACCACGCTGACGAAAATGAAAAGATCACTCCGCAAGCGGTTCTTCCCTTCCCGAGCGCTGCACCACCTCGTAGACGTGCCGTCATCGACGAACTATTTGCTCGTTTAGGCGAGCCACAACTTGAAGATGTCGAATGGGCTCGGGAGGTTCTGATTCGAACTGGTGAAATTCCGGTGATCCCACAATCCCCATATGAGTCGCTCCACGGAGAAGCTGAAGCAATTGTCGACCATCATGACCGTCTTCGCAGCACCGTGTCGGAACTATCACGGCCCGCAGTAGGTCAACTCAAGAGGAACTTAGCCGCGCGACTCGAAGCCCTATTGCCGGAATTGAAAAGTTCAACCCAAAATACGTTTGAAGTGTCTCATTTAGTACCCAGGGCTATGGACGACGAACTAGTCGAAGGGCTAACACCTTTTGTAGCGGCCGCCGCCAAGTTCGGCGCAGGTGGCGTGAAGGTGAATGTCGACGGAATACCCAACAAGGCTGCCCGAGCGGCGGGGGATTGGTTACGCAATCGACTCATGGCGCACTTAGATGACGAAGTCGCAATTGAAACCCGCTTACGTGCTGTGTATCGCGAGTGGAAAAAATCGGCAGTCGACTTAATCGCCACTGACGCAATCGCCGAGGCGTTCGCTCTAGGTCTCTATGCAACGATCCCTTCGGATGAGCAGATCGCGTGGGAAACGCCACCCGATGGGTGCTGCGGAACTGCCTGCCACGACAACGCATCTTCAGTTGCACGGCGAAAAGGCGAAGAATTTCCCTCAGGTCACCTACTTCCTCCTATTAGTCAAGGATGTCGCAGTCTGGTAGTGCCAATAGGCCAGTAACCTTGCAGGTATATGCGACCATCTGAAGAAATGAAATCTCGTCGTCGACGGACCAGCAAGGGTCGAGTACTTCTCGGCTTTGGTGGACTCGCCATCTTTTTATTTTTTACTTCGATTAGAGGTTTGGCCGGGTTTTGGACTGATTATCTCTGGTTTGACAGTCTGGCACTGTCATCAGTGTGGACGTCGGTGCTGTGGGCGAAGATTGGCCTCGGCCTGCTGTTCACAGCCATTTTTTTCGTTGCCCTATGGCTGAATCTATTTATTGCTGACCGCCTCGCACCCACAGTTCCTTTACCCGGACCAGAAGACGAACTGTCCAGGCGCTGGCGGCAGTTCATCGGACGACGAGCGATTCTTATCAGAAGCGTGATCTCGTTTCTGTTTGCGCTCCTGGTAGGGGCCGGCGTCTCTTCTCAATGGCAAAGCTGGCTATTTTTCACAAACCGCGTTGATTTTGGAATCGTGGATCAACAATTTGGCATCGATGTGGGCTTTTATGTCTTCCAGCTCCCATTCCTAACGTTTGTGGTCAACTGGGCTTTCGCGGCGATTCTCGTCATTTTCGTCGTTACAACCATCGAGCACTATCTCAATGGCGGAATACGTATTCAGGGACAACCTGGATCCCGGGTGACACCTCAGGTAAAAGCTCATCTGTCCTTGCTGTTGGGTTTGCTTGCGTTGGTTAAGGGCGTTGGCTATTACCTGGACCGCTACGAACTGACACTGTCTGAACGCGGCTTTGTCACGGGTGCGACCTACACCGACATCAAAGCCCAACTGCCAGCGCTCCAGCTTCTGATGATTGTGAGCGTGTTCTGTTTCGGATTACTTATTTTCAACATCTGGCGTCGCGGCTTTACCTACCCGATTATCGCCGTGGGCCTATGGGCGTTAGTCGCCAGTCTCGCTGGGACCATATATCCGGCGCTGGTTCAACGATTCCAAGTAGAGCCCTCAGAATCAACCAAAGAGGCTCCCTATATCGAACGCAACATTGAAATGACCCGAATAGCGATGGGTCTAGCAGACGTGACTCCTCGAAATTTCAATTATGAGCCCACCCTCACAGCTACTGAAATAGAAGAAAATATGGCGACCGTTCGCAACGTGCGTCTGCTTGATCCAGCTGTGATGCGAGACACTTTCCAACAGACGCAGGGCATCAAGAGTTTCTATGACTTTCGAGACATTGACGTTGACCGTTATGAGATCGACGGACGCACCACCCAAGTGGTTCTTGCCGCCCGAGAACTAAAACAAACAGATCTTCCGAATAGCTCTTGGGAGTCTGAACATATCGCCTTCACCCACGGCTACGGGATTGCCGCTGCACCTGCCAATGCAATCGACGCTAACGGCCGGCCAGACTACGCGTTAGCGGATATACCCGTCGCTGCCCGCCCCGGTGCTTCAAGCCTTGATGTCGACCTTCCAGGTCTATATGTCGGTGAAGGACTGAAGGGTTATGCCATTGTTGGCGCCACACGCGACGAAGTCGACTTTCAAGACAGCGACGATCGGACAGAAGTCACTCGGTACGACGGAGCCGACGGGGTCAACATTAATTCGCTCCCTCGGAAGCTCGCGTTTGCTCTTCGTTTCGCTGAACCCAATCTTGTGGTCTCCGGTGAACTGGGATCAGACAGCCGAATTCTGTACAAGCGCGATGTAGTGGACCGGGCTAAAACTATCGCCCCATTTCTCAAGTTCGATAGGGATCCCTACCCCGCAGTCATTGACGGCAAAGTGAGCTGGATTCTCGACGCATATACGTCCACTGACATGTTCCCCTATGCCCAACGAGTCAACCCAAGGGCAGTCAGATCAGGTGACCTTCGATCTTCAGTGAACTATGTCCGAAATTCGGTGAAAGTTGTTATAGACGCATATGACGGCACCCCCGAGTTCTACATCGTCGATGACCGGGACCCGATAGCGAAGTCGTATCGCCAGCAATTCCCTGACTTGTTCACCGACGCTGCTCCGCCTCAAGAACTAGCGGAACATTTCCGTTACCCCGAAGATCTATTCCGGATGCAAACGGACATGTGGGGACGGTACCGAATCACTGAAGCCTCAGAGTTCTACGACGCAGCTGGCGCCTGGAGTGTCGCGCAAGATCCAGGTAACTCCATCGGGCAAACAGCCGTGGAATCTGTTATCGATGCTTCAGGAAACATCATCAGCAGTTCCGAAGTTCGCATAGCACCCCAATACCTGCTTATGCGACTGCCGGGTGATGATGACGAGTCGTTTGTTATCTTCCGGCCGTTCGTGCCCTTCTCTGATGACGATTCGCGTAAAAACCTTGAAGGTTTCATGGTTGTTCACAACGACCCAGAGCGATATGGCCAAATTGAGGTCTACGAAATTCGTTCCTCCACCCCTGTCGATGGACCCGCGTTGTTCAACTCCAATATTCAAACTGAAGAGGAAATTTCTGAACGCGTTACTTTGCTAAACCAGAACGGGTCGACGGTTGTACCTGGCAACCTGCTACTCATCCCCGTAGAAAACTCTTTGCTTTATGTGCGGCCTTTATACATCGAAGCTACGGGCACAACGGCGGTCCCTGAATTGCAGTTGGTGATTGTGGGTGTTGGCCCTGAGGTAGTTATCGCCGACAGTTTTGAAGCTGCTTTGGCTAGAGCTATCCCTGGATTAAACGTGGATCTTGAAAGCGATCTTTCAGAAGTGACATCGGAGTCTGCGACGCCTCAAGATGACGCACCAGAAGATTCCACCGATAGTCCCCAGGATGAAGAAGACACTGGGCAGTATTCAGTTGAACAACTGTTAGCTCTTGCACAAGACGCGTTCAATCGTGCTGATGCGGCGCTTCGAACTGGTGACCTCGCTGGGTATCAGCGTTGGGTCGAAACAGCGTCGGGCTATATCGCTAGGGCACAAGCGCTGGTGGCAGACTCACCGCAGCGCGACGACGCGGACGCCGCATAGCGTTGTGACGGGAACTATCCCAACTGCAGATGGGGAAGCTCGAGCGCCCTCGCGAGTCTTGGTTGTCGTTGCTCACCCTGATGATGTCGACTTCGGTACTGCTGGAACTATGGCTGCGCTAGTGAAGGCTGGATCGCAGGTGTCTTATTGCCTAGTGACGAGTGGCGAAGCGGGCGGTGACGACTTGCCGCTGAATCAAGATGAGCTGGCCGCGTTACGAAAAGAAGAACAGACGGCGGCGGCGTTAGCAGTAGGAGTAGAGGACCTTCATTGGCTGAACTACCCCGATGGGCGAGTTGTGAACAGTCTCGACCTGCGACGTGATATCTCGCGCGTAATCCGAATCGTTCGACCAGATGTGGTGGTGACCCAGCCCACGGAAGCGAATTGGGACCGAATATATGGATCACACCCCGACCATCTAGCGACAGCTTGGGCGACGATGGCAGCTGTATATCCCGATGCTCGAAACCCCAGGTCTCACCCGGAACTTTTGGCTGAGGGTCACCAACCTCACACGGTCAATCAAGTTTGGATGATGTGGATGGCCGCACCACAAGGAACAATGATGCACGTTGACATCACGGCTACCTTTGAAGAGAAAGTCAAAGCATTGCGATGTCATTCAAGTCAAACTGATCGCATTGAAGGACTAGATGATCTGCTAGGGGAATGGGCATCGGGTGTGGCAGCTACAGCGGAGATGCCACCCGACACCCTCGCCGAAGGATTTCGAGTTATCGACACCGAGTAAGAAATGAACTGTGTGAAGTAGGAAATATGAGCGACCGACAGTTAATCGATTCGCCTCGCGCGTGGCTCACTGTCGTTGCCACATTCTTCTCCTCAGCTGTAGCTCTGGGCACTGTCTATAGCTTCGGTGCCTTTTTCCAATCAATGGCAGACGACTTCGGAAGTGGTAAAGGTTCTACGGCTGTCATCTTTGGGCTCACCACTTTCTCGTTTTTTTGGTTGAGTCTCATCACGAGTCGACTCTCAGATCGGTACGGGCCTCGACCAGTTTTAGCGGCAGGAGCGGTAGCGCTTTTCGTTGGGCTTTGGGCCACAAGCAACGTGAACTCAATAGGTATTGGGTATGTCACGTTCGGCGTAGGTGCCGGTATCGCAGCCGCATGTGCCTATATTCCGATGGTCGCCCACGTCGGCGGATGGTTCGAAAAATCCCGGGCGACAGCAGTGGGCATCTCAGTTGCAGGTATCGGGGTTGGGACGCTGGTAATGAACCCACTAGCAGCACGACTTATTGATCTATATAGCTGGAGAACTACCTATCGAATCTTTGCTGTCGTAGGGTCGCTAATTCTTATAGTCGGTACGTTGATGATGGCTCGAGCCCCCGGCGAAGCTGGAGCGGCCCCCTCAAGAGTCCGAGAAGCTTTTAGGTCTCCCACTTTCAGAAGGCTGTGGCTCGCGGCTCTCTGCTACGCCATTGCCCTATTTATTCCATTTGTTTTCGCGGTTCCCTACGCCAAAGAAAGAGGAATATCTCCTGTTGCCGCTGCAACCCTCGTCGGCTTATTGGGTGGTTCTAGTGTCTTGTCTCGGATTGGTTTCAGTTGGCTTACCAACCGGTTCGGAACGTTCCGCATATTTCGATTCGGTTTCGTGCTTTGCCCAATAGCTTTTACGACTTGGCTCTTCGCTGGTTCATCGTTCGCAACTCTCGCCGTTTTTATGCTCATCATGGGAATTGGATATGGATCTTTCGTTGCCGTTAGCCCCCTTGTATTAGCTGATCTGTTCGGCGTAGTCGGCCTTGGATCCCTTATGGGGTTTTTCTACACCGCCTGTGGCTTAGGGGCCTTAATTGGTCCCCCAATGGCTGGACGTATGATCGACGTCCAAGACAGCTACACCATGCCGATGCTGGTGGGCTTAGGCCTTGGCCTTATAGCTTTTCTTCTTCTTACGCTGCTTCCAACGACCCCGTCAGGCAACATTTTGGTTGCGGGCGCGCAACACGAAGAAAGTCAGGGAACAGGGAGCGAAGTTGCGGTGGCTATGACGGCGTTTGATGAGACCTTAATGGAACTGGAAGATTGGCTCGAACCGTAGATTTTCGAATGTGTTAGTTCCTTGTTCTTATGGGTTTGAGGTTGCAGATCCATCAATATGAACGCCATACTGATGATTCTTCGCCGCGGGGTGGAGCAGTTTGGTAGCTCGTCGGGCTCATAACCCGAAGGTCGTTGGTTCAAATCCAACCCCCGCCACCAACTAAGAGGCCCGGTCTATTCGCCGGGCCTCTTTGCTTTCTAGGGGATCAATTGCCGCTATTGGCCCCGTCCATGTCCATGTCGGTATCCATGTCCATGTCGGTATCCATGTCCATGTCCATATTCATGACTGCATCAGGGTCTAGACCTGGAGCGACACTTGGATCGAAGATAATTGCAACCGCCCAGACCACAGCGACAACGCCGACCAGGCGAGCGAATCTTTCGCCATGACGCCAATGCTTCTCGATTGCTATCACCAGAGCTAAACCGACCATCGCTGCCATATTCATAACGCCAAATGCGACCATCAGGAGCATTAGCGCCCAGCAACATCCCAGGCAGAAGAGCCCGTGATGCACGCCAGCTCGAATGTCTTTCAGCGGACCACGAAAGCCGATGTAGTGAATGAGATGACCGAGAGGGCTGCGGCAGTGGTCAAGGCAACGCATTTTCAACGGTGTGAGCTGATACAAGCCAGCTGCGACAAAACACACCACAGCGACCCACTGGGCGAGAGTCGCCCTGTCAGCTGCCATATCACCAAAGACGCCAGCGACCACGAAGGCAACAACCCCTGTGGATCCCCAAGCCAGCACATAACCGACGGCTAGCGCTGTGAGGCGTGGCCCCCGTTGACTGGTCACGGTTCGTTCGTACAGCTTCGCTAGTGGCGCTACCGATGAGAGCATCATCGCGGCCATCATCAACGTCCACATAACGAGGAATGACCCGAAGGACATGCCCATGGTGCCCGGCATACCCCATAGACCCATGTCCATGCGAACAGCCCAAAGCACGGTGATCAGCCAACACCCAGCTGTGATGGTGTGAATAACTGTTGCGGATAGTCGCGAAGTTTTTGCCGGCTGCGCCGGTGGCTGCGTTAAGCCGCCCAACTGAACGGGTTAGCGAAGCCGCTCAAGCCCTCGCCTCCAAAGGAAATCCCCATAGCAGATATCGACGATGTCGATACTGGAGCTAGTTCTAACACCGGGCCAGCAGGATGAGTGTCGACTCCCGTCAACGAGACCACCTCTCCGGAATCGTTCGTGTGTGGACGACCGGTATAGGAAGAGTCTCCGAAAGTGACCGTGTGTTCACCATTTTCTGTTGAAATCGACACAGGCATCTGCTCAATGCCGAGGAAGTTGCCTAGCAGTGGCCCCAGTGCCGCCGGTGGTCCACCAAGTGCGCCACTCACCACTGCTCCAAGAGCCTCCACTTGCTCGGGTGACGCACCATCATCAACGATCACGCCGACATTCCAGCCACCTTCAGACATCAGGGGAGGGGAGTCAACCATAAGGACAAAAGTACGACCGGAGACGTCGACTCCGTCGATGTCCCCGTCGTCAATAGCGAATGCCAATGTCGCGTTACAACGTTCAGTGGTCGCAGCGAATTGCATATTCGACCAGGTGCATGGGCACGTTGCGGTGCAAGAACAATTCTCGTAATACATGCCATTGAGATGCCAAGCCATTAATAATCCCCTCTGTTGATCCGCCACCCACCCCGGACGACACAACCAGGCTCTCATGGCCAGATATGAGGCGTCAAGCAAGCTAGTTCTCGCCGGAGCCAACGGATCCCGTCGCTTGTTGGAGGTAGGTAGGTATGGCCGACCTACAATCGTCGCATGGTGCGGTTAAGCGATCTACACCCTGTCGAGGCGACCCATCTCGCCAAGCGAGCGGAAGCTATGCCGGCTATAGGGCCAGGTGAATGGATCACGCCCCCAACTCTTGATCAAGCGACGGTAGCGATCGTTTCCACGGCCGGACTTCACCGCCGCATTGACCCTCCTTTCACAGTCGGATCATTGGACTATCGAATCATCCCCGGAGACACGCAATTTGACGACCTCGTCCTCTCGCACATCAGCGCCAATTTCGATCGCAGCGCATTCGGGCAAGACCCCAACATCGTGTTCCCAATCGATCGTCTCCGGGAAATGGTTTCCGACGGCGAAATCGGGCGACTGGCACGTTGGCACTACTCCTTTATGGGGGCCATGCCTGACCCATCTCAATTTGAAGAGGCTGGAGAAGAAATCGGTCGCTTGATGGCACAAGACGGCGTGGACATCGCTCTGTTAGTACCCGTTTGACCTGTATGCACGGGCGCGGTCGGCGCTCTAGGGAATTACATAGAACGCGCAGGAGTTGCGACCACTTCAATAAGTCTGATTCGAGAAATGTCCGAAGCGGTTGTTCCACCGAGAGCATTGTGGGTGCCATTCCCGTTAGGGCGACCCCTCGGCGCAATTGGTGACCCAGAGTTCCAAAAAGATGTTTTGAAAGCGGCCTTTGATCTTTTACATACAGCGGTTGAACCGACTATCGAGAACTACCCGAACGCTGCGCCGAACACAGCAACAGTTGAAGATTGGGCATGTCCACTGAACTTAGGTCCTGCATCTTCGGGCTCACTGAGTGACCGTCTATTGGCCGAGATTGCGCTCCTCCGCCCCTGGGCTATTGAAACCCGGCGAGAACGGGGACGAACACTGTTTGGAGTCAGCGGGGCAGAAGAAGACGACATCGATGAACTCGCTCGCTGTTTGGCTGTTGTTGCTGAAACTGGCGACGTCACAAATAAACCGGCTACTGAAGAAATCAGTTGGGCTTTCGAGATGCCACTACTGCTGCGTCATATGGCGGATGACGTGCGAACGTTTTATCACGAGGCGATCGCCTCCCAACCGGGCTCAAATTCACCTGATCATGACGCTCTAACTTCGTGGATCTTCAATGAAACAGTCCTTGGTGAAACTCTTCTATCAGTAGCCGATGGACTAACGGACACATCTGACTCACCTATGGCCCAGCTTGTACGTGGGCTACTAATCCCCGAAGGTCACTATCGAGGCGGAAGTGCTTTCCCAGCCGAAGTGAACTTCCCGACACCGTGAACACCAGCCCGATCCCATGATTGCACTCCAAATAGCCAAGTCGTTGACAGCCATGCTGTGCGCACCGATTCGTATTCGTCGTCGCCCACCACTTCCCCCAGACAACGTGGTCCACTATGAGATACCAACGTTGGCTCCAACTAAGGAACAAGCCCGACTTCGATCAGCTGACGTACCGATCGCTCGCACGCTCGACGGGCGATGGGAAGAGTGGCCCCCGCTGATATTGGCTGGTTGCGATGAACCTTTGGTTCCAGATGCTCCCGATCTTCGCGGGGTTTGGCAGGTGTACAAGGGGCCACTGAAAGGCCATATCGAACGTAACGAACAGGCCGGGCCGCGAGTAGTAATCGCCGCAGGTGGAATCATTCACGATTTGACTGTCGGAGGCTCACCTATGGTCGATGAAGGAATTGGCGGAGCAAAGATAAGCGTGACAGCGCGTTACGAAAACGGTCGACTCAATCTTTTTCTCAACGGTAAACGACTCGTGGTTACGCGCTACAGAGATGGCGAGGACATGGTGTGGAGGTGGGGGCCGTACGTGAATCGTCTCCGACGTCTAACAGGCCCGCAAGCGAATTGACACCTTGCGAGTTAACGGAACTGCACTGTTTTACTTGTAGAGCAGGGCTCCATCATCCAACTCGACAACAGGTAGCTCGTCTTTATCTCGCCAATAGTCTTGAGTGTGTCTCCAGGGGTCGACGGTGCCCTGCTTGGGCATCAGGTGTATTGAGCGCATCAGATACCCAGGATTGAAGTTTTCTGGATTTACCCAAGGCAACAGTTCCATGTCCTCGTCCTCAGGGCGCAAAGTTGGAATAACTGTCTGAACGCCTTTGCTGTCCATATGTTGGAGTAAGCGACACACATATCCGGCAATCAAATCCGCTCGCAAGGTC
>CEVA01073958.1_pt1 | contig 17369 bp, 16 predicted proteins | sample 361521 | NCBI WGS metagenome assembly CEVA01 (sample SAMEA2622823, study PRJEB7988) | marine metagenome | isolation source: saline water (ENVO:00002010), including
TAACGGGTGATCGGGCTGCCGCGAGCCGCTATATCGAAGCACGGCTGTCAAAATTTGCACTCGAGGTATTATTCAATCATAAAACTACCGAATTCCAGGATTCGTACGATGGCAGGGCCAAAGAACCGGTGGTTCTCCCCGCCAAATTCCCACTCGCCCTTGCCCTGGGCATCGAAGGGATAGCGGTCGGCCTCGCCTGCAAAATCTTTCCCCATAACTTCATCGAACTCATTGATGTTTCGATCGCATTTTTGAAGAGACAGGACTTCGAGCTGTATCCGGATTTTCCTACGGGAGGGATTGCCGACGTATCCGAATATAACGAAGGCCTGAGAGGAGGCCGAATTCGAGTCCGAGCAAAAATCGAACCTGTTAAGAGACGGCAACTTGCCATTCGGGAAATTCCCTTCGGCACAACGACCTCCTCGCTGATCGATTCCATTGTAGGCGCACGCGATAAAGGGAAAATCAAGTTTGATCGCATCGAGGATCACACTGCCGAAAACGTGGAAATTCTGATCCGCCTTTCGACAGGCATAAAGCCGGACACTATGACCAATGCACTCTACGCTTTTACCGATTGCGAAACTTCATTGGCACCTAATTCGAGTATCATCGAAAATAACCGTCCGGAATTCCTGCCCGTCAAGGAGCTGCTCAGGCGCTCGGTCAAACGGACCAAGGCCCTGCTCAAACAGGAACTCCTGATCGAAAAGGCGGAGCTCGAAGAGAAGTGGCATATGGGTAGCCTGGAGAAGATATTCATTGAGAATCGGATTTACCGGGACATCGAGAAATGCGAAACTTGGGAAAGTATCATCGAAACGATTCGCAAGGGCTTGAAACCCTTCATCAAGTCACTACGCCGCAAAGTAGCTGATGAGGACATCGCCAAGTTGACAGAGATTAAAATAAAACGGATCTCCCGCTACGATGCCTTCCGGGCCAACGAATACATCAAAGGCCTGGAAGACCGAAGGAAACAAATTCAACGCAATCTGAAAAATCTGACCCAATACTCAATCAAGTTCTACCAGGCTCTCAAAGATCAGTATGGAGAGGGCCGAGAGCGTAAAACGGAGCTAGCCTCCTTCGACCGGGTAGTTGCGACCCAGGTGGCAGTCGCCAGCGAAACGCTCTATGTAACCCGTAAAGATGGCTTTATCGGCACTAGTATGAAGCGTGATGAATCACTTTTCAAATGCTCGAGCCTCGATGACATTATTGTTTTCACCCGGGATGGAAACATGCGCGTTGTAAAAGTCGCCAACAAAGTCTTTGTCGGAAAAGACATCATCCATGTCGCTGTATTCAACAAGGATGACAAGTCCGTCTATTCCATGATGTACCGTGACGGAAAACGAGGAAACGTTTATGCCAAGCGGTTTCGAATCGGCGGCGTGACCCGGGAAAAAGTTTATACGCTAACCAAGGGGAGCCCGGGTTCGCGGGTCTTCTTTTTCTCTGGGGATAATACCGAGGCAGAAAGCCCCTTTGTAAAAGTATACCACAAACCGGTTCCTCGATTACGTAACCTGGAAATTCCGTTCAACTTTGCCGTGTTCCCCATGAAGAGCCGAGGGAGCCAAGGCAACATCGTAACGAAAAAAATTGTACAGCGTGTGGCCCGTGCTAGCCAAGAAGAAGATGAAGTACAACCTCCGGAAGATCCATCCGCTGAACAAAGTACCTTGGACTTAGAGCAGTTTAACCATTAATTGTGGCAATGGTAAGCGCAGACAAATAAGCAGCGGAAGGGTCCAGCTACTGCTGGGCTAAAGCCCTGGTGTAGCTGACGAAACGCGCCGACCTTCTTTTTATGCCTTATCCTTAAAGGACTGGGATGCTTTTTGTCCTTCAGCCAATGTGACAAGAAATAGTTAAAATGCTCTAAGTAATTAGCAGGTATTAGAGCAGCTTGCCGCCGATCAAGACCACCTTCTCGGAATGTGCCTTGACAGACATAAGCCCTCCTACGAGTTTCATAAACCCTTCCCGTCGGGATGTAGCTCAGTCTGGCAGAGTGCGTCGTTCGGGACGACGAAGTCGCTGGTTCGAATCCAGTCATCCCGACCACCCGCCGCCGTTTTGCAAAGCAAAACTGCGGCGAGGTGTCTCGCAGCATAGTTTACTCGAAAGCGGACATACTTCGTCCCGCAATTGCGGAACTCCGCATGGCATCGCCATCGACTTCAACAATCTTAGATCCTTTCGCGAACGACGAGTTCCGGAAGGATCCATTGGATGTCTGGATCTTGATTTTCGCCCTTTTGAACAGCATTGACCAGCCGTGTAACTGCCTTCCCGAAAATTTTCGGGATTACCTGATCAACTGTCGTTAAAGGAGGATCTGGCCGAGGATGGAATCACTTTCCACTCCCAACAACGCAAAGCATCTATGCCCTCGCCTCAGAGGTGATCGATGATCGATCCCATGATACTTGTACGATCGAGGTGAATTGAAGGGAAAGGCAGTTCATGTATCGGACTTACCAATATAATCGGAATATGTGCATCGATGGCGTATTCGACAGTCGGATTGTCAGATTCCAACGTGGAGCCCGCCAAAATGGTGCCATCCGACTTTAGAGATAAGACGTGACGGGGCACTTTCTCTTCCAAATGGGGATCTCCATCGGCCAATTCGATCATGCCTTGAAAACCAAAAGTACAGAGCAGTTGCTACAGGAAAGCGGTTTTTTCGCCGATGCAGGAGATTCCAGCTCTTGAAAGCGTACTCCAACGAGTCCTGTGGAACCTCCTCGCAGGCCATGAGCCTAGGCATTCGGGAAAACCCCGATTTTTCTGGCGGCCACGAGCACCCGGTAGACTCTCCATTGTGAAGGTCCGAGGTGTTCAGCCAAATCTTTAGTTGAGTTAATCATGGCGTAATAAAATCCGATATTTATATTCAGCAAATCGCCGGCCTAAACACTTACCTGAAAAAGACATTGGAATCGGAAATAGGTTCTACCAGATTGGAATGCATGGATAACAAGGACCAGGAAATCATGGAAATTTTTGAGAAGAGTAACGCTCTTCTAAAAGGTCATTTCATTCTGCGCTCCGGCTTGAGAAGCGGTCATTTTTTCCAATGCGCCCGAGTTGGGGAGCACATGGACAAAGTGGAAAGGTTGACGGAAATTATGCTGGAAAAATTAGGTGATCTGGAGTTCGCAACGGTGCTCTCACCAGCCATGGGGGGTTTGGTTTTTGGCCAAGAGGTCGCACGCCAAGCAGGAGCTCGTTATATTTTTGCAGAAAAACAAAATGATCAGCTCGTTCTACGACGTGGTTTTAAAATGGATCCCGACGAAAAGGTGCTGATTGTAGAAGATGTTATCACACGGGGAGGCCGGGCTCAGGAAGCCATTGACATTGCTCGGTCCAATGACGCGGATGTGGTTGGATTGGCGTTGATGGCAGATAGAAGTGGCGGAAAAGCTCTATTCGACGTACCCGTATATTCGCTAGCCAATTTTAATTTCCCCACTTACGGACCGGAAAATGTACCGCCAGAGTTGCAGGCAATACCACCCATCAAACCCGGCAGCTAAATCGGTGTGAAGTGCCTCGTGCCAGTATTTGGAAAAATCAATTGATTGCTTAAACTGACACCGAAGCTCAGATCCTTGGGAAAGCTCGAAGAAATTAGTCTTTCCGAATAACCAGGAAGTTGTTTCTGCCCTCGTAATAGACGTAAAGCAGGTTCTTGCCGGGAGTCAGCAGATCATAGGCTTCACTTAGCGTTTCCACCTTTTTCCGGTTTATTCCCATGATGACCATGCCGGGCATCAAATTGTCGCTGAAAGGTGAATCGCCACTCACTTCTGTGACGACCAAACCACGAATGCTCTGTCCAACCCGAAATTGCTGTCTTAGGGCTTCACTCATCTCAGCAAGCGTTACTCCTTCGAGAAGCTCAACGGGTTCCGATCCGGCATCCGCGACACTAAGCTTTCCGGCATCATTCAAATTGCCAACGACCACGGGTATCTCCATGGAATCACCATTTCGAATAACCGTCATAACAACTTCAGAGCCTGGATGGACCTGAGAAATTTTAAGCCGGAGATCTGAGCTGGAGGAAACAGTCCGCCCATTGATGGCGATGATAACGTCGTAGACCTCCAGTCCGGCGGTTTGTGCCGGTGTATTGGGGAACACCTGACTGATCACGGCACCATTCGTATCATCAACTTCAAATTGCTCGGCAAGCTCCCGATCCAGAGCACCAATACTGACACCCAGATATCCGCGACTAACTTCACCGGTCTCAATGAGACTCATCATGATATTTTTAGCCAAGTTGGTAGGAATCGCGAAACCGATACCGATGCTGCCACCCGATTGAGAGAGAATAGCTGTATTGATTCCAAGAATACGACCTTGGGCATCAACAAGTGGCCCTCCCGAGTTGCCGGGGTTGATTGAGGCGTCGGTCTGCAAAAAATTTTCGTAGCCACCCTCTTCGATGAGACTGAGTTCAGTCCGGTTAGTTGCTGAAACGATTCCCTGGGTAACGGTAAGGCCGACGCGCAAAGGATTTCCAACCGCAAAAACCACGTCGCCAACGCGGGCCTGATCGCTGTCGGCAAGCGTAAGGGCCGGCAGATCATTGCCTTCAATTTTCAACACTGCCACGTCTGTTTTACTATCTGCGCCGATAATCTCGGCATCAAATTGGCGACCATCTTGCAGGCGAACACTTACTTCGTCCACATTTTCGATCACGTGGTTGTTAGTCAGGATGTAGCCGTCTCGACTTACAATAACGCCCGAACCTAGGCCTTCGGCGCGTGGCTGATCTTCCTGCTTTTCAGGAACTCCAAAAAAACGACGTAAAAAAGGGTCATCTCGGAATTGTGGAGGCAAGCTGTAACGCTGCGCTTCCAAGATCTTTGAAGTCGAAACGCTGACAACCGCCGGAGTAACCTGATCCAGAATATCTGCGTAACTTGAAACGGGATGTTTATTGGATCGATCAAGTGGTGTACTATCCCAACTAATTTCAGGTAATCCCCGGGATTCAGACTTGGTTACTGCATGAGCAATTCCCAATGCGGCAATAATCAAAGCATATACTAAAACAAAATATCTTATTTTCATCTATGTAAAACGACAGGATTCTTCCAAATAAGTTTCGTGCTCGATTTTAAAAAAAACATCTACGTTTTGTCGCCAAACAGCCAAATCCTTGCAGATCAAGCTTCGGCTGGTGTTTCCTCTTTAGACTTAAGCCGGAAGAGGCTGGAAACACTTTCGGAACTATGTGTTCGCGTAATGGCTTCTCCGAGCAGGCTGGCAACACTGATAACCGTAATAGGAACACCGCTATCCCCGGCATCAACCGGGGTGGTATTGGTGGTTATCAATTCGTCCAAAGGCCCTCCCTTAAGACGGCCATGGGCATATTCGTTTAAAACCCCGTGGGTCACACAAGCTCTGACCTTAGTCGCACCGTGAGCTCTGACGATTTTAGCCGCCGCGGTTAGAGTTCCGGCAGTTTCGGTAATGTCATCGACAATCAGCACTTCCTTGCCTTTCACATCGCCCACTACACTTTCCGCCTGAACATTAGCGGCGTCGATCCGCTTTTTCGCTACCACTCCAAATGGACAGCCTAGGATGTTGGCATATGCGGCCGCCATTTTCATGCTGCCTACATCAGGAGAAATTACCACGGTGTTTTCGGTATCCGTATGTGTAGCCAAATAATCGTAAAATATCGGCGAAGCATACAGATGATCCACTGGAATATCGAAAAACCCTACAATTTGCTGTGCATGGAGGTCCATGGTCAGAATCCGGTTAGCTCCAGCGGCAACCAGCAAATTGGCAACCAATTTGCTGGTGATGGGTACCCGCGGCTGATCCTTCCTGTCTTGCCGGGCGTAGCCATAAAACGGGATGACCGCAGTTATCCGACTGGCGGATGCTCTACGGGCCGCATCGAGAAAGATAAGCAACTCCATCAAATGCTGATTCGGCGGATAGCAAATCGATTGAATGACGAACACATCGCGGCCACGAATATTCTCATTGATTTTAACAAAGATCTCCGCATTGGGAAATTTGGTAACTTCGGCGTCTCCTAATGGGATTCCAACTTTTGAACAAATTTCTTCAGCAAGCGGAACATTTGAGTTTCCACAGAATATTTTTAACTGATGGGGATGGATAAGATTTTGCTCTTCGGTCATGGATCGGATTGCAGGTGATTTTCGAGCGAGTCAACCCGACGAAACAAGTCGGGTAATTTTTTGCGGAGCACGTTAAACTTTTGTGCCTGGTAATATGGCATTGCCGGATCACCAAATACAAAACTTTTAGGTGGTAAATTTTGATAAACGTTGGTGGAGCCGCCAATTTGGCAATAATCTCCCACTGTGAGGTGGCCGGATAAGCCAGCCTTGCCTCCCAAAAGGACGAAATCTCCAATGCTTGAGCTCCCGGCGATGCCCACTTGCGATGCGAGGAAACAGCCTTTCCCAATGGTCACATTATGGGCTACCTGGACTTGGTTATCTATTTTTGTCCCCTGCCCGACCCGAGTTTCACTGAAACGGGCACGGTCAATCGTGCTGTTGGCTCCCACATCTACTTGATCTTCTAAGACAACAATCCCAATTTGGGGAGACCGTTCATGCAGCCCTTTGATAGTTTCGTAGCCAAAACCATCGGAGCCGATGATTGCCCCAGAATGGATGAAACAATCTCGACCGATCAGACAGTAATCGGCAACCACCGCGCGTGGTTTCAGCACCGAATCATCCCCAATTTGGGCAAACCGCCCCACAAAAGCTTGAGAATCTATTATACAAGATTCGCCGAGCACCGCTCCTTCCTCCACTATGGCAAGAGCTCCAACATGAACTGAATCTGGTATTTTTGAGCTGGAATGGATAACTGCGCTGGGATGAATTCCTGGTTCCGGACGCGGTGCCAGTTGTTTTTCAATGTCACCGCATATCATGTCAAGAGCATGGGAGGGATTGCCATGCATGAGATACAGCTGGTCAGGCTGAGGATCACCTTCGAAATCTTCTGGGAGCAGGATCACCGAAGCACGGGATTCGGCAACTTGTTTGCGGTATTTGCGATTAGCCAGGAATGACAAATCACCGGGCTGAGCATCCGATAACGAGGCGATTTGCTTGAGCGGCCCATCCCAAGATCCTTTCACCGAAGTCGGCGACAAAATCTGGAGCACTCGGGAGAGATTCAATTCAAAGCCAGGCATTGGCGAAAAAACCCTGCTTCGAAAGGAAACAGGGTTCAAATTGAAAAATGGCCACGAGATCCGGAGTTAGTTGGCTGGAGCTTCCGCAGTTTCCACGGGAGCGTCCGCGTTGAGAACTTCAAGCACTTCGTCGGTATAATCCCAATCAGGATTGGCATAGAGAACAGGCGGCAAACCTGCAATGACTCCTGTGGAGGTGTCCAGGACAAGATCCACGCCCTTTTGCTGAGAAACATCAAGTATCACCGTCTTGATCTCCTCGAGCATGAATTGGCGTTGGGTAGACTGCTGTTGAGTAAGCTGATTATTCGTGCTTTGACGAAACATGGCCACTTCCTGCTGCATGGTCCGGATTTTTTCCATTTGAACATTCGCATCTTGCTCGGCTTCCGACCGGGCAGAATCCGAGAGAGCCGGATTCTCGGCTTGCTCCATCATCGTCTTGTAAGCTTCGACCTCAACTTCACCAGCGACCATCATTTCCTCCAGCTGCGCCTTCGCCGTATCCATGCGGGCCTGGAGTTTATCAGCAGTCTCTTTGGTCTTGTAATAACTATCATACAAAGTTCCCACGTCGACGGTCATAATATTAAATTCCGCGAAAGAGACGTTAAAAAGCAGAGGTTGCAGTCCAATAAGGATAGCCCCTGAAATCAATTTATTCATTATGTTGTGGTAGATTTAAAAGTATAAATTAGAACCTTGTTCCAAAATTGAAATTAAATTGTGCACCTTCGTCGTTGGTGTAAATAGTGTCACCTAACCCATCTTTGATCTCAATAGGGTTCATTGGGATGGCATAATCAAGTCGTAATGGAGTTCCCATAACCATCAACGTAATTCCGACACCAATATTGTCACTCCACCAATCGGTCCCAAAATCGGCGACTCCTCGATTTACAAAACCCCCATCATAGAAAGCGGACAATCTTACTTGTTCCGAAATGCTGTAAAAGTATTCCATGGACACCATGCCGTAAGTTTGTCCCCCTTTCGGTTCAAATGTCGCAGGAGCGCGCGGATCCATTCGCGGATTTCCGTTGATGTCAAGAAATACGTTTCCAAAAGGATCCTTGAGTGGTTCACCCAAATCTACCGGGCCTACCAGACGATAGTCGTAACCGCGAATGGTATTGGGTCCGCCCAGGAAAAACTGCTCTACGAAAGGTGTGCGCGGCGTGTCTCCAAATGCGGTGGCCACTCCGGCCCGATAGTCAAAAAGGAATCCTTGGCCGAGTTCAAAAATTGGGATCCAGGTAGCCCCCTTAAACTCAACTCTGACAAATTCCTGAGTTCCCCCCAACGGTCCCCCAGCAACTGTATTGATAAGCTGCAGCCGTGTCCCCCGATTGGTGAAGAGTATCTTATCCCGCGTATCCCGTATAAAGGCGATGCCCACGCGTGAAATCTCACTCTCTACTCGATTACCAAAATCGTTGATTTCATTGGGATTAAAGAATTGCCGGAAGCCGAAAGGAATCCGGCTAAAGAAATCCAAGGTCACATCTTCCAAACTATATGAGATCCGGCCCTCAATAAGTTCAATGAGACGTTTTCGAAAATAGATCTCAAATCCCGCTCGAGTCTCCTCGTAAAGGGTACTCAAGAAATCCGATTCCTGATTGAAGATCGAGAATCCGAAAGCGAGCTGATAGAAATAATTGTCGAGAAAATAAGGTTCTTCGAAAGAGAGGACTGCTTGGGAGGATCGCGACCCCGCCTCGAGCCGGATCCTTAGCTTCTGCCCGTCTCCCTGAAAGAAGGAACGCCAATTGAACATATCAAAATTACCCTGAGTAATTTCAATAAATCCGACAGCTCGCTGAATGGATGAATATCCCGCCCCAAAAGTGAAATTTCCAGTGCGACCTTCCTCAACTGATACTTTGAAATTACGCCGTTGAGGTATGTTGGTTTGCTCATCGGTAGCTTCAACTTTTTCAAACCATTGCGTATTTTCCAGACGCTGCTGACTCACCTTCATGCGTAACATGTCGAAGGACATGCCCGGGGCCAGGGATAGTTCGCGCAGAATTACAATACTCTTGGTCTTGGTGTTCCCCTCGATATTGATGGATTCCACCCGGAAGCGCTCTCCCTCGTTCACCGCAAAGTTGATATCGATAGCCCCCGTTTCCAAATTCGGAATACGCTGCACATCAATCCGGCAATCGAGGTAACCGACCGATCCATAAAATTCCTGCAGCGTGGTCGTGTCTTCATCCACGAGTTTCGGGCTAAATATATCGCCTTCTTCCAATTCGATAGCATCGAGCAATAGTTCACCTGGGAATAACTCGTTGCCGGAAACAGTCATATTTCCAATCTGGTACTGGCGACCCTCGGTAATGGGAATCTTGATATGAAGGCGGCCTCTCCGGCTATAGTCATATTCAATTTGGTCCTCGTGAATTTCTATATCAAGATAACCTTCTTCCCGCGCGTAATCGCGAACACTTATCAAGTCTTCCTCGAGCTGGGTTTCATTCAATTTTCCGGTTCCGGTGATCCAGGACAACCAGTTCCAAGGCCGGGTTTTCATCTGCTTAACCAAGCGTTTATTTTTGATTTCCTGACTCCCGATAAAGGTGATGTCGCTGACTTTCACCTTGGGGCCCTCGTTAATCAGAAAGGTGATTTCACCGAATCCGGTTTCTGGATCGCGATCGATAGTGTAATCAATAGTAACCTGGGTGAACCCCCTCTTCTGGTAAAATTCAAAGAGGGTTCGCGAATCCTCCTTTACCTGGCGTTCACTAAGAGAAGCGTTGGCTCTTGTACTGATCTCTTTTTTGAGCCGTTTTTCGTTAATCCGGTAATTCCCGTCGTAATAAATTGCCAGGACGCGGTATTTGGATTTGAGCCGAAAGATGAGGTCCAATTTCCCATCCGCAACTTCCGTACGCTTTACATCAATATACTCGAATAAACGCGTACCGTACAAGGCTCGTAATGAATCATCCACCACCGCTTCAGAATAAGTCATACCGGGACGCACCTGCATATTAGACCGCACTACATCCACATTGACGTTTTGTACGCCTATAAACTCAATTTCGACCTTCCCTACCGTAATCCCTCCTTGCGTGGTCTGCGCAAACGAGAAGGAAGTCGCAAGTAGACAGAAGGCCGGCAGAAATATCAGGCTGAGTCTAATAGGCAGACTCATGATGAGGTTGCGGCGAATGATTCTCAAAGCGGGTGTATTCTTTGCGAAAGGTTAATTTGAGTTCTCCTACTGGTCCGTTCCGCTGCTTAGCAACGATTAAATCGGCGACATTCTGGATGGTTTGGTACTCGTCTTCCGAGTCCTTAGGTTTGGATAAAAGTAACACAACATCAGCATCTTGCTCAATGGAACCGGATTCCCGTAAATCGGATAACCGAGGCTTACGTTTTTCCTTTTCCATATCGCGATTCAGCTGACTCAAGACAACCACGGGAACGTCAAGTTCCTTGGCTAATCCTTTAATACCCCGGGAGATTTCAGATATTTGCTGTTCCCGGGCAATTGCAGAGTTCGTGCCGGCCAGTAGCTGCAAGTAGTCGATGACAATCAAACCCACCTTGCTCCCGAACTGATGCTGGATTCTGGAGGCTATTCGCCGGGCCTTGGCGCGCAATTCCATGATCGTCAAATTGCTGGAATCGTCGATGACGATCGGCGCTTTTTTTAACTCAATTGCGGCGGATGCGAGCATCTGTTTTTCTTCCGGGGAGCAGAATCCATCCTGCAACCTACTCATGGAAACGCGAGACCTGGCACATAGAAGACGCATCCCTAAATCCTGGTGCCCCATCTCAAGACTGAAAATAATCGTTGCCGATCCCTCTCCCTCCTTGGGCAAGGCGGCAGTCTCCGCAATATTCAGAGCCAAACTGGTTTTACCCATGGATGGCCGGGCCGCCAAAACGATCATATTATTTTTTTGCAATCCCAGGGTAAGGCCATCGAGGTCTTTAAACCCTGTTGCAATCCCCCGCATGGCACCTTTCCCTTCGAGGAAGGAGTGCACCATCGTTACAGCAGCATCAATTGTCTGGCTGATTTGCCGTGAGGCATCTTGAGATTTGTCCATCCCAATCTCGAAAATCTCGGACTCAACATTTTGCAGAAACTCCTCGAGATTTTCCTGTTCCTCAAAACAGCGTTCCACGGTTCGGGTGGAACAACGAATTAAACGACGAAGCAAGTATTTCGTCCGTACGATATCTAAAAAATAACTGGCATGAGCTGTGGTTTCAATCCGGTCGGTGATCTGGTTGATCCCCGGAATTCCGCCGACCACATCCAGTTGACTGCGATTGGACAATTCTTCTGCCAGGAGAATCTCGTCCGCCGCGGTCTTTTTTTCATAAAGGGCCACCAGCGCATCATAGATAATTTGGTGTGTGGAGACGTAGAAGGCCTCAGGAGGCAAAGCCCGCTCCATGCACAACGGCAATACTTCGCTGCTGTCCAGAATACAGGAGGCGAGCAAGCCCTGTTCTGCCTCAACGTTGTGGGGCATTGTGCGCCCAATAAGCCCTCCCGCAGGATCGGACTTGTTTTCAGATCTGCCCGGCCGGCCGGCATGTACGTTGCCGGAGGTTTTGGGAGAACGTGACGAAGTGGCCATCAGATGAGCGACATTGGGCTTGGGTCAGCCCCTATTCCTCATCTTCATGAAGGGGCACCACTTCGAATTCAAAATCAACCACGACTTCCGGGTGCAGTTTGATCTGGATGGTGTGCCTGCCTAAAGCCTTGATCGGAGCCGGTACCAGAATCTTTTTTCGTTCGACCTCGACCCCTTGCTTGGCGATATGGTCAAATATGTCCTGAGCAGTCACCGCCCCAAACATTTTGCCCTCCTCCCCTACGCGGACCTGGACGGCGATATGGATGTCTTCAAGTCGGGTCTTAAGCTCTTCAGCAATCTGCTGGTCCTTGATCTCGCGTTTGGCGCGGGCCTTTTTGAGTGCCTCGATCTGCTTGCGATTCGCTTCCGTCAATGGAACCGCCAATTTTTGAGGCACGAGATAATTGCGGGCAAATCCGGCTTTTACTTTGGCTTCGTCACCTTCGGCGCCGAGGCCATCGACCGGTTTTATCAATAGTACTTCTGCTGTAGCCATGAGTGATTAAAGTATGAATTAAAAAGGTACGTCGTCTTCTTCGATGTCATCGGCGGGCGCCTGGTTGCTGGTATCCTTAGCGGGAGGACTGTTTCGCTCCACGTGGGAACTTCCATCGCCGCCATCTCCACGGCTGCCGGTAAACTGAAAGTTTTCCAAAACCACACCCATTTTGCTGCGTTTCTCCCCTTGGGGGGTTTCCCAGCTGTCCAGCTTGAGCCGCCCTTCGATCAGAATTGAACGGCCCTTGGACATGTATTTGGAAATTGTTTCCGCCTGGCGGCCGAATGCATCGACATCCACGTAAGTGACCTCCTCTTTTCGTTCCCCATCCCTCGTTTGGTACACGCGGTTGGTGGCAAGAGATAATTTACAGATGCTCAATCCATTGGCCGTGACTCGCAATTCGGGATCACGGGTAAGATTGCCCATCAAGATAACTTTATTGAAAGAGGCCATAAGCAAATCGGGTTTAGAATTGATCAGCTTTGCACAATGATCCGGTAAACCACTTTATCCAAGCGGAATTTTTCCTGAACATCCTGTGCAAAATTGGTAGGAGCCTCGATTGTCAGCTCGAAGTATTGACCAGCGGTAAAATTGCGATCGGTTACCCGTACAAAATCCCGCTTCCCCAAGTCTTCCTCGCGGGTTACGTTCGCATCCAGCGTAGCGAGAACGGTCTTCACGTCCTCAAGCAATTCGGAAGGAGATTTTTCCTGGTCCCTGGTGTCGAGAACTAAGGTCGTTTTATAAGTGCGTTTTGTCAGCGTCATGCTTTGATTTACGTTGATTAAATTGATTCATGGCTATGGTCGGTCCCCGGCTTAACAGGAGCTCCATAGCCTGATGGTAAGTATCCATCTGATTCTTGATTACGTCTGCCTCAGTCTTGGTAAATTTGCCTAGCACAAAATCGGCAAGGTCAATCTCATGAGGATATTTAGAGCCAATTCCAATCCGAAAGCGGGTGAAGTTGGAGCCAAGCTTTCGGATCACATCCTCCACACCGTTGTGCCCACCAGGACCCCCTTCTTGATTTATTTTAAGACGTCCGAATTCCAGATTGGCGTCATCATAAATAACCGTCACTTCCTCAGCCGGTATTTTATAATAGCGACTCACCTTTTGCAGGGAATCGCCGCTCAAGTTCACAAAAGTGTCGGGTTTAACGAAATGAAAGGTTCTTGGGCCGCGTTTCAAAGCGGCCAGAGAACAGAGAAGCTTGCCATCTTCTTTCCAGGTCAATCCTTGGGCCGAAGCATAGGCATCCATCACTCGGAATCCCAAATTGTGCCGGGTTTCCTGATAAGATTTCCCGGGATTGCCAAGACCGGCAATTACCGAGACAGACATTTTCAAAGAACGGGTTACAAATTAATCTTTTTTAGGCTCAAACTCCTCACCTTCAGCTTCGGCAGCAACTTCGCCATCACCTTCAGATTCGCCTTCACCTTCTTCGCCTTCCAGAAGTTCCTCAACTTCAAGTTCAGGCCCTTCTTCAATCTTAACGATAGAGACACTGGCAATTAAAGTATCTTCGTGAAGCTGGTAAGTGACACCTTCCAGTTTCGGCAAATCACTGACATGGAGCGCATCTCCAAGATTGAGTTCGGAGACGTCGATTTCGATAAAATCGGGGATATTGCGAGGCCTTGAACGCACTTCGACCTCATGCAAATGCACTTCCAGTGTTCCACCTTCATTCCTCACTCCAACAGGTTCTCCCGTTACTTGAAGGGCCGCCTGAGCAGTAATCTCTTCGCCGGCGGTCACCTCGTGAAAATCCACATGAATAAAACTGTCATTGAGCGGATGCCGCTGGACCTCGGAAATCAGGGCCTGGGATTCATTTTTGCCCTCGTTGAGGGTGACCAGGGGAGTCCGGCCGATTAGATCGTGCCAGAGATTTTCAAAGTCCTTGTTATCCAGGAATATGGCGCGCGATTCACCTTTACTGTAAATCACCCCGGGCAATTTTCCAGAACCTCTCAGGCGGCGGCTGGCGCCGCGGCCAACCTCTTCACGAGCGTTGATGGAAATATTTAATTGTGACATGGGTTTTTAAAGTGTTTAAAACGGTTCTTTTAGGTGGACTCGGATACAGGAAAAAGCGAGTGAGAGTACCAGTTGGGATTCAGAAATCAACCAAAAGATAGAAAAAATAATTGGGGCCGCCGGTGGATTTTTCGGGCAGTAGCGACGCAAAGATTGACATTTAGAACCAAAAACTAAATCTCAGCCGTTCTTTCTATTACTGCCCGGTAGCTCAGTGGTAGAGCAGGTGGCTGTTAACCACTTTGTCGCTGGTTCGAATCCAGCCCGGGCAGCCATTTTGTGTTATCCTTTATAGCTCCCGGATTAACCAAAAGGGAAAGTCGCGCTCGCTCTATTACCAGGATCCATCGCCGCCATGATTCTCTTCTGTGGAGGTTGCCTGTTCAGTTATACAATCCTAATCCCGGTAGCTCTCAACGTCTCCATTTATGTAAACGTATTCATGGGCATCGATCTGATGCGGGCGGTAGACGAGTTTGGCAGTTGGGATAAAGACATCAAAACCAACGGCAGACACTAAACCCTAAAAAAGCCTTTTGAACAGGCATAGGATGAGCCTTTCAAGTTAATAGGATAGTTACTTCTGAAAGGAAGCACTCATGTCCGTCTCGACTTTAGTTTCGACGACTTTCTTTTCGAAGGTAGATTCGCTGATAAGTTTGTTAAGTAAGATTTCGTATTCAGCGCTATCCAGTGGTAGGGAAACGGGTTGCTTTTTGATCCCTGAAAATAGAATCAAGTTTGCAAGCTCGACCGAACCGACTCCTTCTTGAGCCGGGTAAAGGAGATTCGCTTCGCCGCGAATAGCCGCAACAAAATTTTTAAACACGCCGATGTGCTGTTCTCCGTTACCTTCGATGGGAATTTCCACTTCCCAGGAATCGGGTTTTGCAAATCCTTGCGTGGACTCTTTGCAAAATGCGGAAGATTCAGTTTCGTTCCGTCTCCACCGAATAAGGTTGTTCTCGTAAAGAACTAATCCCCGTTCAGTCGCTATTTCAAGGCGGTTGACCCCGGGAGCCTCACCCGTTGTGGAAATAAAAACTCCAGTCATTCCGTCCTCATAGCGCATCAGGGCGGTCACTGCATCTTCCACCTCAATTTCATGGAAGCGACCTAGATCACATTGAGCGTATATTTCAGTAGGCATACCGAATAGCCATTGCCAAAGGTCCAGCTGGTGAGGGCATTGATTAATAAGAACTCCGCCACCTTCACCTTTCCAAGTGGCTCGCCATCCGCCAGAAACGTAGTAGATATCGGACCGAAACCAGTCCGTAACGGTCCATTGAACCCGGTTAATCCTTCCAAACTCTCCGCTTTCGATTAAGCTTTTCAATTTCAGGAAGTGAGGATCAGTCCTAAGGTTAAACATTCCGGCGAATACTAAGTCTTTGTTCGTATGAGCAGCAATTAAGCGCTCGCAATCTGCCTTGTGGACGGAGATCGGTTTGTCAACCAAGACATGCAACCCAGCTTCCAGGGCCGCAATCCCCAGAGTCGTGTGGAAGTAATGAGGAGTTGCAATTTGAACGGCATCAACGGCGCCGGATTTGAATAATTCATCTGTACCAGTGAAAGGAGTCACGCCTTCTTTTTCAAAGGATGCAACACGGCTTTCATCCATATCGCACACTGCCCTCAATTGGAGGCCCGGCACCTCACCCTCTAAAATTGACCGGGCGTAGTAGTTGCCCATATTTCCCAAGCCAATGATTCCTAGTCTGACCTCGTTATCCATAATGATTATATTGAGTCCAAATAAAACCGGATAACGCCTCCAAGCCAATCACCTTTTGGACATTCCAACCCCACCAAAAGAAAATGCGATCCACGCTTGAATTATGTGATCTGACTGATTCAACTGTGGCTGATATTCCTTTTAAGGAGATTAACTCGCTAAAATACATCACTGACTCAAAAATGAAATTTGGGATTTTTGGCGGAAGTATTATTGCCAGTTCTCATGCACAGGCGATCGAAGCCATGGAAACTTCCAGTGTCGCAGTAAAAGAGCTGGCGACACGATTTAGCTGCAAAGCCTACTCAGATGAGAAAGCGTTTTTTGCCGATCCTAAAATTGAGATGGTCACCATCGCAACTCCTTATGGAGCCCACCTGGAACCGAAAGTGAAAGCAGCCAAAGCTGGAAAGCATATTATTTGCGAAAAACCGATTGAAATTTCCAATGATCGTATCGACAAAATGATAACTGTGGCGCAGGAAGCGGGAGTCCCCCTTCCCGGAATTTTCAACAGGAGATTTAATTCAGCCTTGGAAGCATTGTAAAAATATCCGTGAAAACCTGATGATTGACACTAAAAAGGGCGGAGCTGGAGCCAATGACCCATCCGCAATCACCCCAGACAGGCATTCAAGGAATTTTCAGAATGTCGTAGACGCGATTGACCGGGGTGAAAGTCTTTCGATCGACGGTCACGAGGCTCGAAAAGGAATGGAACTCATTTGCGCAATATATGAAAGTGCACGATCAGATGGTAAACCTATAAACTTGTAAGTTATGATACAAGGAGACGGTATGAATTATGATCCACAAGGGGCCGCAAAACCCGTTGTGGATGAAGGACAATTTCCATTCGCGGTGGCCCATCTCGACCATGGCCACATCAATGGGATGACAAAAGCGCTTGAGAACGCCGGCGGGACTCTAAAATACGTCTACGACACTGATTTTGCACGCGTCGCCAATTTCCAAAAGGAGCATCCGCATGCGGAAGCTGTGGAAGACTTTCGCCAAATTCTGGATGACCGGGAGATCAAGTTGGTAGCTGCTGCTGCTATACCAAACGAACGATGCGGGATCGGTTTGCAGGTAATGGATGCAGGTAAAGATTACTTTACGGACAAGGCACCCTTTACGACCTTGGACCAATTGGCCTCAGCACGTCAGAAAGTAGCAGAAACCAATCAAAAATATATGGTCTACTTC
>CEVA01025883.1_pt1 | contig 17363 bp, 15 predicted proteins | sample 361521 | NCBI WGS metagenome assembly CEVA01 (sample SAMEA2622823, study PRJEB7988) | marine metagenome | isolation source: saline water (ENVO:00002010), including
ATTTTTTTTGCCACAGCAGGATTAATATTGCGAGGATCTGCCAGCCGCTGGTTATTTTTTTGAATATCATCCAATCGTTTCTGATTTTTTTCACTCGTAATCACTAAATATTCCAGTGCCCGGCCTTCATGGGTTTTCCCATAGGGATGTATGGAAACACGGTCCGATTGTTCATCCAGAGTTCTTAAATAACTCAACACATCTGCATAAATGGTGTATTCCGTGCCCAATTCATATCCGAGATAATCTTTTGGTGATGAAATGGATCGACCATAGCGAATCCCCGGTGTGAAATCAAAACGAGGATTCAATAATTCAACTTGGCCAAACAAAGATGTTGCGGCAATCAAACCGCTAATTATATAGGTATTAACCCTTTTCATTTTCCTCATTTTATTCCCTTCTATTGTACACACCCCGTATTCAGTATTCTGCGGAAGACGAACCCTCTAAGAGAGGGGACTTTTAAGGGTGTAATTCAAACTTACTCTTCCCACCAATGGGGCAGGCGTTTGCTGTACCCCGTGATCACTTCATTCATGGTCTTGGCCTCATAGAGCCTTCCGTTGCGTATGACCATTTCCACCAAATCAGAATTATTAGACAAGAATCCGGGCACAGTGCAGCAATGGTTTTCTTTTGAAATTTTCTGTGCGTTAATAAAACCAAAAACAGACGCAAAGACGAACAATTGTTTTAATCGCATAAGAACCTCCTCCTTAGCAAATGGTCTAAAATGTTTGAACAGATAAATAATTTGTGGTGCCGGCCACACCCATGGGGGCACCACCCGTAATCACGTAGGATTCACCACTTTTGATCAATTTTCGTTCCGTCAACACGGCATCACATACTTCCGGTACGGATTCAATATTATCATATTGACCCACCTTAATTGGGATAACTCCCCAAACCAGTTGAAGTTGTCGAGCAACACGGTCAAATGGGGTTAGTGCGAGAATAGTTGCTTCGGGTCGATAGCAAGCAATCATTTGAGCCGTACTGCCGCTGTGTGTCATGGTCAGAATAAGATTAATATCCAAATCCTGAGCAATTTCGCATACAGCATGACTAATTGCATCCGCCGTTTTGGTCACTTCCTCGGGAAGGGAATTTCGTCCCGATGGTGTGGCTTGTTCCGTTTCGTTAATCACCCGTTTTAAAGTTTGAATTACATCCACGGGATAGCTACCCGCAGCCGTTTCGCCGGTGACCATAAGTGCATCTACGCTATCAATAATGGCATTGGCAATATCACTTACTTCAGCCCGAGTAGGGGTTTGGCTATCTACCATGGATTCCAGCATTTGAGTGGCAATCACCACCGGTTTACCCAAGGCTTCTGCCACATTGATGATGCGTTTTTGTGCCAAGGGTACTTGTTCTGAAGGAATCTCCACACCCAAATCGCCCCGAGCCACCATGACCGCATCAAATGATTCTGCAATCGCGCCGATATTGCTAAGGGCTTCCCACTTTTCAATTTTGGCCATGACAGGCAGGTGCTTGTCCATTTCATCCATGACAGCCAACACTTCATTCAAATCTTCCGCTGAACGAACAAATGAAAGAGCAATCCAATCGGCACCTAATTCCAACGCCATCTTTAAATCAGTTTTATCTTGGTCCGTTAAGGGCGGTACATCTAAAGTAATGCCGGGGAAGTTGACCCCTTTCCGGGGCTCGACTAAACCGCCAATCACAACCTTGCATTTAATTGTATGTTTCGAAACCGTTTCTTCAACCTGAAGCTGGATTCGTCCATCATTGATTAATATTTTTGCCCCCTCAGAAACATCCCTAAACCCAATGCCCTCTGTGACGCTGATATGATTTTCATCAGCACCATTTTCATTGGTAATGGTAATGGATTGTCCTGCTTCTAAAATAAAATCCGGTAGCACATCAGTGATGCGGATTTTAGGTCCGGCCAAATCGGTTAAAATACAAGGCCGTAGTCCGTCAGCTCTTTTCAAAGATTCAACCAGGTTGTATAAATTTCTTTTGGTTGGTTCATCCCCATGGGACATATTGAGGCGAAAGGTATTCACCCCCGAATCCAACATGGCTTGAAGAGTCTCTGTATCCTCGCAGGCGGGGCCGATGGTGGCAATTATTTTTGTTTTACTATCCATAATAATTTTATTATTTAATTAACTGAAAATGGTATACTTAATCGGAAGGGTGAAATTTTTGCGTTGAATTTTTTCCCATGTTCATTGATCATTTCAAAATGACCATGCATGACGCCGAACTCGGTGGGGAGGGGACAAAAACTGGTGTATTCAAAAGATTCGCCATACTGAATGAAAGGTTTATTTCCCACTACGCCGGGCCCGCGGACTTCTTCAATATTGCCATTCCCATCCGTGATGTGCCAATAGCGGTTCCTAAGTTGAACTGTATCTTCTCCATGGTTAGTAATTGTAATATGATAGGCAAAAAAGAAAATAGGCTTGGAGGGGTCAGACCGTTCAGGAATATAATTGGTCTGAACCTGGATGTGAACTTGGTCTGTTGTGGTTTCTATCATAGCACTAAAATTACAATTTATTTTATTCCCGAAGTATATGGATTCTCAGTAAATTTAACTTTCAGTAAATAAAAAGGGGGTGGGAGCCTTTGATACGCATAATCAATTTTATAATTCTTATTTCTATCTTTTCTGGATGCACTCAGCGGCCAGAAGAATCAGTTAATATTAATACAAACTCAAAAATCACAGAAGTGGATTTGATGAACCACATTAAATATTTGGCGGATGATAAACGCGCAGGTCGGTATCCAGGGACCGTAGGATCTAAAGAAGCAGTAGACTATATTGTGGATCATTTTAGAGATTACGGGTTGTCTCCAGCGGGTTCCAATGGATATTTACAGAATTTTGATTTTATTACAGGGATAAATTTAGGGGAGAAAAATAATTTCACCGTTGATGAAGAGCGATATCAAGTGAATACCGACTTCATTCCTTTAGAATTTTCTGCCAATCAAAAATTAAAAGCCGATATTGTTTTTGCCGGATATGGGTTTGCAATTGATGATTCTATAAAATGGAATGATTATAATAATATTAAAGCGGAAGGGAAGTGGGTAATAATTTTGAGAGGCGGACCGGGTGGAGATCATCCTCATTCTGAATTTGTTGAACATTTACCTTTGCGAAAAAAAGCTTTGTTAGCTAGAGATCAAAAGGCAGCCGGCATTATTTTTGTAAATCAGGCTGGCGATGATGAATTAATTGCGCTCAAACATTCTCCCAATTCAACAGCTGTTGGTATTCCCGTGATTCACATTTCAAGAAACCTAGCTGACAAAATTTTATCTGGAAAACTAGAGGATCTTCAAAACGCAATGGATGAAAAGCTAGTTCCACAGTCCTTTGGAGTAGAAAAACAAATTTCTGCTGAAGTGGACTTCGCTAAGGAAACAGCTTCTGTCCCCAATGTAATTGGGTTGATACCTGGAAGCGACACTGTTTTGAAAGATGAATATATTGTAATTGGGGCTCACTTTGACCACTTGGGTTTTGGTGGAGAGGGAACTGGCTCTTTAATACCTGAAACGAATGCCATACACAATGGGGCCGATGATAATGCTTCCGGCACAGCAGGCGTCTTGGAATTGGCGGAAAAACTATCTGCAAACAGAAGTATTTTAAAAAGATCTGTAGTACTCATGGCGTACAATGCAGAAGAGGAAGGATTACTGGGTTCTAAATATTTTGTGAATAATCCCACAATCGACTTAAGCAATATTTCAATAATGATTAATATGGATATGATTGGTCGTATGTCTGATGGCAAGGTCACCGTGGGAGGTACGGGAACTTCTCCAAACTTTGAATCCATTTTGAATGAAGAAAATAAAGACCATGGGCTTAATTTAAAGATGAGCAAAGAAGGGTACGGCCCCAGCGACCATGCAAGTTTTTATGTGAATGATATTCCTGTTTTATTCTTTTTTACAGGCACCCATAACGATTACCACAAGCCAAGCGATGATTGGCAGCTCATAAATGTTGAGGGTGAAAAACAAATTGTAGAACTAATCTATGATGTAGTCGTCCGGTTTGGCAGAATGGACAATCGACCTGCTTTCACAGAAGCGGGACCAAAAGAAGCACGTCAGACCCGTCGCAGTTTTAAGGTGACCTTTGGCGTTATGCCTTCTTATGGCAGTGATGCGGCAGGGCTAGAGATTGATGGAGCAAGAAAAGATGGTCCCGCTGGAAAAGCAGGATTGCAAAAAGGTGATATTATTATATCCATTGATGGCAAACCAGTTAAAAACATTTATGATTATATGTACCGATTAGCTGAATTGAAACCTGGTAGAACTGTAGATGTTATTATTAAAAGAGGAGAGGAAGAATTAACCATAAAGGTTAATCTGTAAGGATTCTGTTTTTTAATTCAGCCCGCAATCCTAAAACGGCATTTACATAATTGTCCGAATGATTGTAAGCAAAAACCGACTTATAAACTTGCTTCTCATTGTTAGGGTTTGAGGTGGGATATCCGTTCTTCACAAGGTAATTGCAAACGCTGGCAAATACATCAGCCCATTCATAGGGCATGCGAATTCCGTCGCCATTTCCATCCTTAGCATATGCATTAAAGCTAGTAGGAATAAATTGGCCATATCCAAATGCACCAGCATAGGATCCTTTTATAGAATGAGGTGGAATGCTGTCAGTATAGCAATATTCTAAATAGGCCACCATTTCTTTTTTTGCCCACTTGGCTCGTTTTGGCATTTTTGCTATTTGAGTATACAGAGCATTGAAAACGGTAAATTGACCTTTATGTCTGCCGTAATTACTCTCTACACCAATAATGCTCAATATGAGAAATGGATCAACTTGCATTTGTTTGCCCACGGATTTAAGAGCTGTTTTATTTTGTTGATAAAATGATGCACCTTTGCTGATTCTAGATTCAGTCACAAATAATTTTCGGTAATCGACCCAACTTTTCTTTTCGTACGGCTTGGCGAAACGTTCCAATATTATATCATGTGTGGTGATATCCCCACTAGAAAACGTTTCATTTAAAAATGATTCAGGAATCCCCCTATTTAATGCATCGTTACGGATGGTTGAAAGGACGGAATCCTCCATTGCGCCCGGAGAGGCCCAGAAAAGAAAAAGAATTAATTTACCCATTCTGCAATAAATATATTGGTATCGCCCGGCTTAGCTTGATTGCGATTAGAGCCAAATACGCAATATTTACCATTTGGACTAAACATCGGGAACCCATCAAATCCATCAAAAAAGGTAATACGTTCAAGATTGGTACCGTCAATATTCACGGCCCATAAATCAAAATTTCTCCCTTTTGGGTCAGCCATATTTGAACAGAAAATGATTCGTTCATCACCGGGAAAAAAGAATGGTGCAAAATTCGCACCATTATTGTGAGTGATTTGCTGTTTATTGGTACCGTCAGAATTCATAACACGGATCTGTAAGTTCATGGGGCGAATCATGCTTTCAGCTATGAGTCCATTATAGTCGGCGATTTCTTTTGCTGTCTCAGGATAATATGCTCGCCATACGATTTTAGTGCCATCATGGCTGAAAAACGGGCCCCCATCATAACCCAATTTGTTGGTTAACATCCGCTTATCAGAACCGTCTGGTTTCATAGTCCACACCTCTAAGTCTCCGGAAACGATGGATGTATATACAATTTGGCTTCCGTCTTCTGCTACTGTCGCCTCGGCATCATATCCTTTTTCTTCTGTCAGTTGCTCAAGTTCGGAGCCATCTGTATTGGCACGAAAAATATCATACCCCTCATGAAGCTTCCAAACATAACCCCTACTGTAATCCGGTGGAGGTGGGCAGGATTTATTAGCATGGTGGGTGGAGGCATAAACAATTTTTTCATTTTCAGGATATTGAAAATAGGCGCAAGTGGTAACCCCGTCTCCAGTAGAAACCATTTCAAATTCGCCACTTTCAATATCCATGATATAGATTTGGTCACAGAGCCCATCACCGTCATGAGACTGAAAAATCAGTTTTTTACTGTCTGAACTAAAATACGCTTCTGCGTTCTCGCCACTAAACGTGAGTTGGCGTAAGTTTCTAAAATGGTTCTCTTGTTGTAGAAGGTGTTCATTTGCACTGCCATCCGCAAGTTTTGGGTGTTGATTTTTTGCCTGAAAGCGCATTAAAAACATGAACCCCAATGCAATTGCAATTACAATCAAATAATGTTGAAGTTTGGGCTGAGACATTTAGGTTTTCCCGCTGATTTTAAGTTTTGAAATTAAGGAGATAAATAATTTAGACACTAAGAATTCGAACAAAAAGTTTAACGATTACTAGTTTCTATTCTCCACTTTATACTTTTCAATTGAAAGATCTCCTGTATATTCCCCATGGATTTCTTCCGGCAAGAGCGCAGCCAGACGGCACATCATTTCATGTCCAATCCGTTCCAGTTCTTTTTTGCGACCCTGCTTATTTGAAGGAAGTTTAAACGGTCCCATGGGCTTTCCGAATTGGGCAAAAATAGTGGGCCTGATACCTTTTAAGATATAGCGGAAATAAGGCTGATTAATTCCATGAATGCCCAAAGGGACAATAGGCACTTGCCCCAATGTAGAAAGATATACAGCGCCAGGCTTAGGTTTTCTGAGCAAAGGGGCTATAGTGCCTTCGGGGAAAATAGTTAAAATTTCTTCTGCCTTGATATAATGTAATGCCATTTTGATTGTTGAGGGCCCCATCCGTTTTCGATTAACAGGGATAACCCCATAAAGCCATAGGGCCCAGTAATTAAACCAGTCGATCACTTGATCGCTACCCATTAAAAATACAGTGGGCTTTTGAATAGCAAATACTGCAAAAAATGAATCCACCAAGTTGAAATGATTCACAGCTACCATATATGGTCCTTTTTTGGGGAGATGGTGCCGTCCTTTAATGGTAATACGAGCCAACATGGTGCCGATAAACAACCCAAGGAAGCCAGAAATGTAACGCTGCCATCTCGGCCGCGGTTTCAAGAAATCTAGTTGGGTCCGTACACTCAAATTAACTTGGGAATTGGTTTAAAATATGTCCGATGCATGCACTAAGTTTTTTCGCAAAAGGAATATGAATAAATTCATTGGGGCCATGGGCATTGGAGCTGGGCCCTAAAACGCCGGTGATTACAAATTGGGCCTCGGGGAATTTTTCACCTAGCATAGACATAAATGGAATTGTACCTCCTTCGCCCATGGTTAGGGCCGGTTTTTCATAAAAGGTATTTGATGCATCTTGAATAGCCTCATCCAACCAAGGGGCGAGTTTAGGCGCATTCCACCCATTGGCCGGCTCTTCCCAATCAATCAACACTGATGCATTGTAAGGCGGGTTTTCATTGAGAGTTTTATTTACCGCATCCATTGCTTGATGGCAATCCACATCTGGCGGGAGTCGGAAGGACAATTTCACAGCCGTATATGGCCGGAGCACATTGCCCCCATCTTTCATGGCTGGTATACCATCCACCCCCACAACAGATAGAGTCGGTTTCCATGTTTGGCGAAGGGACCTTTCTACCGGATCATCGGTAGATGGCTTCATATTTTCATGCCAAGGGAAGACTTCTGTTTCTCCACCTAAAGTTTCCATCATTTTTTTCACTTCTTCAATCCGGTGTTCGGGGATATTGGTATGGAGATCAGAAACAATGATTTCACCCGTCATTTCATCTTCAATCCGGGATATGAGTTGACGTAGGACTCGGAATGAAGATGGGACCAATCCGCTGGCACTGCCGGAGTGAACTCCCTCTGTTAATACATCCACGCGAAGCTCGCAAGTAATCATACCGCGGAGTGAAACGGTAGTCCAAAATTGTTCGTAATTCCCCGCACCTGAATCTAGGCACACTACCAAATCTACTTTGCCGATGATATGAGCATATTCGTCAATATAATAGGGAAGGTCCGGGGAGCCGCTTTCTTCACAAAATTCAATTAAAATAACAATTCGCGGCAATGCAATATTCTGATCTTTTAATGCTTTCACCACACCAATGGATGCAAACAGAGCATAGCCGTCATCGGCACCACCGCGTCCATATAGTTTTCCATCTTTCATCACCGGATCCCATGGGCCGTACCCCTCATGCCACCCTTCCATTTCCGGCTGTTTATCCAAGTGGCCATACATGAGTATATTGCCATCGCGCTCGCCGGGGATTTCGATCATAATGAGCGGTGTTCTGCCAAGTAAGCGTTTAACATGGAGGGTACTGTCTTCAGGTTTATGAGCATCTGCCCATTGGGTAGCCAAATCAAGGGCCCGATCCATATGGCCGGACTCTTCCCAATCCGGGTCAAAGGCCGGCGATTTATTGGGGATCTTTATATATTCAGTTAGGGTAGGGACGATTTCATTATCCCAAAATTGATTTAATTCGTGTTGAAGTTTTTCTGGATTCATAAACTCTTTCTAAAGGCAGTTAAAATAAGGTCAGATTTTAATGCAGACATAAGACTTGGGGTAGGCATTTTGAAAAAATGATTGTTTAAATAATAAAAAAAGGCCCCGGAAACCCCAGGACCTTTTTTAATCTAGCGATTTGGATTAATGATTAAAACGGTAAATCGTCCTCATCATCACCAGCAGCAACAGGCTTAGCCTGTCCGCCGCCGTTGTCCATCTTGCGGCCAAGCATAGTGAACAAATCACAGACCACTTCTGTGGTATAGCGTTTTACACCATCCTTGTCTTCCCAGTTACGGGTTTGGAGTTTACCCTCTAAATAGACCAGCTGGCCTTTTTTCAAAAGCTCGCCGGACATTTCCGCAGATTTCCCAAACATAACACAACGGTGCCATTCGGTTTTATCCTGAAGTTCACCGTTAGAATCACGCCAGGATTCATTGGTCGCTAGATTAAAGTTGGCCACGGCAGCACCGGACGGCGTGAACCGTGTTTCCGGGTCGCCACCCAGGTGTCCAACCAACACCACTTTATTTACACTACCTTTTTGCATAACGTACTCCTACTTGTTTTTTCGTGTTACTTACGCGTGTATTTCATACTACGTACCAAATTAAATTGAGTGCAATAATTTTTTTATAATATTTTTTCTTTCTGTCGAGAAAATGTTATTTATCACTTTCGGTTCTTCCAAAGTTTTTTTAGGGGAAGGTCACCGCCATCCGCTGCTAAAACGCCCAATCCACCGATTCGCGCCTGGTTGGGGGGTTGAAGGGAAAGTTGGCTGTGCCATCATTGTGGCTATGGGGATGATAAACAAAGAAAATAATCAATAAAATAATCCCCTACCAGATTTTGGGGATTAATGCTTTTCGAGAACGTGGATAGTCTGAAAATTTTTCTTGATACCATTTATGATTGGCCAGAGCGCGTGGCACCAAATTGGCTATGGCCCAAACGGCGAAGGATAATCCAGCCAATGACCATGTGGCTAATGCCCAGCCAATCCATTCTAAAATTTCCCCAAAATAATTAGGACAGGAAACCCATTTGAACATATGACCATGAGGGATTTTATAATCCACCTCCCCATTTTCACGAAGCGCAAACAGCATGTCATCCGTTTTAATATTGATGCCCATACCAGTAATAAATAGCATAACACCAATAATAAATTGGGGGCTATAGAGCCATTCATAGGTATAGGGGTGATGGAGGCTGAATATCCATTCTGCGTTAAGCCATGAGTTAATACTATTGAATCCAATGGCAAACAGGACTATGCTGATGGGCATTTTTTTGCCCGAAATGTGGGCCCGGGCCGGCCAAACCCAGCTGCGGTGAACATAGTGGGTCATCCACATGATATAAAAAATAATGCCTGTGGGGTCGGCCAAATTCCATCCGGAAGCGCCAATACCAAAAAAGACTGTCATGACAATAATACAGGGGGATTCCATTGCAATCCATCCCAGCCGGGCAGGGATTCGTGGCCCCCATCCGGGACGCTCATGGCGGCCATAGGGTGCACGAACGAACATAAGTAAAATGAAAGTACCCGCTGCAATACCCAGCCAAATCCAAATGGTTAGTTCATATTGCCATTGATCAATCAGCATGTTTAATCATCCAATCAACTGTATCCTGAATTGTATGTTGTAAAGACCGCGGTGTATGGCCCAATTCTGCTTTAGCCAATGTTCCAGGAATATCTTTGCATTGTAGGGATAAGGCATGAAGGCTACCCCGGCTAAATGAAGGTCGATTGCCCGTTAGTTTCGAAAAAACATAGGCAAAAGGCAGGGCGGTATATGCGGTCCAAAAGGGTAATGTGCCATAAGCAGTGCGCTGGCCAATTTTTTGAGAAATAATATCTGAAATTTGCCGAAAGGTTGCCCATTCGCCGGGCAAAATATAATTCTGACCCTGTTTGCCTGCATCCACACAATTTATGGCGGATTCACATACATCCCGCACATCCACCCAATTAAAGCCATTATTAATGGTGAATGGCATTTTTTTATTCAAAATATCCATAATCACCTGCCCCATGCGGCTGGGTTTAAAATCATAAGGGCCTAAAGCGCCGGTAGGGTGCAGGATGCTGGCATTTAGTCCCCGATCGCAAGCGTCATAAACAACTCTTTGGGCGGCAGCCTTCGATTGGTCGTAAGGTGCCGATTCACCCCATGAAACCAGTGGGCGATCTTCTATAAGCGGTTGATCTGTTGGCCGCTGTTGAAATGCATGCACACTAGAAAAATGAATTAGTTTTGGAACCTGCGCATCAATAGCCGCTTGGCAAATAGCTGATGTGCCATCAACATTAATAGCTTTCATTTTTTCAATATCCACATGCTCTACTGCCACATAGGCTGCAGTGTGAAATAGAGCGTCGCATCCAACCATTTGCTTGGTTAATTGCTTCTTATCGGAGAGATTCCCTTTGATACGCTCCACCAAAAGTCCTTCTAAAGCACGCGTATCATGGTGAATTAAACACCGAACAGACCATCCCTTAGAAAGGAGTTGGCGTACAAGATTGCCGCCTACATGGCCGGCACCACCGGTAAGAAATGCAGTTCTCATGAAGTCGTTTTGGGTTGCCTCGTCAAGGATTGTCCAGTTTGGGTAGGAAAAATGATGAATTAATTTTAGGTGAAATCGATCAAAATCCAAGAAAATGAGTCAAAAAATAAAAATTAAAAAAAGTTGGATAATCTATTATATTAGGTCTTAATGCCTACCCGAAGACTCAAATGGGTCCTTTCTTTACAGAGGCTCTTTTATTATTAATCATCTTAAAGGTTAGAGTTCATGTATATACGCAAATCATTTGAAATGATTATAGGTATGCTGCTAATCCCTAGTGCACCTGTACATTATCCAATACCTGGTAAAGAGCTCGAAGTATTGTTAATGGATAATTATACTTTTGGCGGACAGGATTAAAGGGAGAGGGGCTGGTGGCTTATATACCATAAGTGCTTTTATCAATTCCTATGGTAGATATAAAAGCAGTGATGATTGGGTCAACATAGCAGTTAATGATGACATTAAAAAGAGTGTAAGAATTTTTATAGCAGCTCTTAAATCAGAACTAGAAAAAAAATTCACGTATTTTAAACCACAATTCTAAAAAATTTAAAGCCCCGCTATTTGCCATAATGAAATGTGAATAACAGAGCTTTTTCGTTGTCTATAAAGGTATTTACTTTAGAACATTTGACCAAAAAGAACAGCATTTAATAGCAACCCATTCGACCCGTACCAAAATGCGCGGAAAGCAGGATTGTCTACAAATAAAACCACATGACCCCGGCCTTGACGGCGGGCGATGATTGAAGCTGAATTTTTAATTTCTGCCAACTTCTCTTCTGAAATATAACCACTCAAAAGAGGAGATTTTGTATACCGCGCTACATTGGCTCCTGTGGATGTAGATAATTCAATAAAAGCATCGCCCCGTCTGAACATGGGAGCATTTTGTTTGTAACCATAAGCAATGGGATGAGTGTTGTCAACACTAACTTCAAAAATGGCACCGCCAATCCGCTGGGCGCCCGTGACCATAGGCACTTGATCGTAGGGGATATCTAAGGTATCCTTTTTTGCTTTTTTCATTTTTTCAGCCACGATTTTTTTGGAAACCACCCATCTAGATCCCGTTTGGATTGAAATCAACGTACCACCACTAGAAATCCATTTTTTCAAGATTTTAATTTCTGAAGAATCCAATTTTGAATAGGAGCCATCAGGCACAATAATGGTGTTATATTTCGCTAATTTGGATGCTGTAAAATTATCTGCATTCAGGAGGGATGTAGGCATATGCATCCTAAAATTGAGCAAATGCCAAATTTCTCCCACACCGTAGGATGAAGTGCCATCACCTGACAAAATAGCGATTCTTGGTATTTGAAGTATGCCCTGAAATGCGCCGCCCAGATCTGGACCGGTGGGTGTGGTTGCCGTATGGGTTGCGAAAATGCGCACATGATCAGTTTTGGCCAAATGATCCATCATGGCATGGATCTCATCTTGAGTTATGTCCGCATCTGCATCACGCTGCATCATAGGAATCACAATGGTGCCCCTATCAAATTGTATGGATTTTCCACCTACAATTGCAGAAAATGGCGCGGTGGTAAGTCTGGGACGGATTCCCGCATCCATAATACTATAAAGGCTCTTTGGAGCATAATATCTATCCCATGTCATAAGATATGCCGCTGTTGCCTTACCGCCGATGACATGGCCGCCGTCCAATTCCATATATGGCAGAATAGGCCCCATATAGGATTTAGGTACTTGCTTTAGCTCGTGGGAATCCACACCGTATGCCAGGGGCAGGGTCCATGCTGATACATCATAAAAGAGAGAATCCTCAAAGGCCGTGACGCTCTCCATCACCCCTTTTAGAAAACGGGTTTGAGGTTGATTTGATGGAATGATAACCGCTTCGCCCGGTTGATATTTAACCTGGTTTATTGTCATTGATTTTTTGAGTCCATGGGCACGGATGCGGTGTTTTTGAAGATTTTGAATCAGCATTTGTGCTCGTGTTCTGTTTTGTTTTAAGCTAATTAAATATCCTTTTACCGGATTTTTTCTTGCCGCATCAGGGGCCGTGGCATAAAAATCCCGATGATACTTTAAAAAACCTGCCCGAAGGGCCACCAGACCGTCCAAGGTCCCTAACGTGGTTATAAATTGATTCCGGACAGTAAATGCATAAGTCAGCCGCCCTTGGTTGGTTTCGGTCTCAAGAGATCTTGAGGATGCCTGCTCAAACAAAATACCTACGGACCCATGGATGTCCCCAAAGGTAGATCCTTTTCCATAATAAAAGTCATCGTAGGACTGTTGGGAGTAATACATGGACTGAATGCTGTCTAATCGTTTAGCATGATAGGGAGCTAATTTATAAGCCAAATCAATGGTGCCTTTAGGGGTATTGGGGTTATTGCGGCTGGGGATACCCGGCTGGAAAAAGAATGTAGCATTGCTTCCCATTTCATGTGCATCCAATAAGAATTGTGGTCGCCAGTGGTGAAAGAGTTTAATCCGACCATTGGATTCGGGCTGGGTCACGGGCATCCAATCCCGATTCATATCAAATAAATAATGATTAGTTCTACCCCTTGGCCAGGGCTGGTTATGTTCACGATCCTGTATATCTGATGTGGCAATCAATCCGCGATTCCCATTTACCCAATTAACGAAACGATCGCGACCATCGGGGTTAAACATGGGATCCACAATGAGGACAGTATGCTTTAAAATTTCGTCAATTTCATTTCCCATACCTGCTGCCAAGTGATAGAGCAAAAGCAGGCTGGCTTCTGTACCACTGGCTTCATCACCATGAATAGAAAATCCGAGATAAGCCACCATGGGCATATCATTTAATTGACGATCCTTCACTTTATTCGGATGATCAGACAATGACAGGTTGGCTTGTCGAATCACTTCCAGATTATTATGGTTATCAGGATGGGTAACAATAGCATGGATGAGTCGTCGCCCTTCGTGAGTGACAGCATGATCATTCAAAATGATACGGTTGCTTTGAGATGCTAAGGCTTCAAAATAGTCTACTACTTGATCGGTGCGGGTATGTCGTGTGCCCACCTTATGACCCAGGATATCTTCTGGTTTTGAAATGGATGAATTATAACGAACGCCCTTAATCTTCATGGGCAAATCAATGGTTTGTTCTGCCCAGCCCATTGAAACTAAAAGGCAAAATAATAATGGTTTCATGAAATTTTCCCTCATTTGATTTTTCCCGAAAGAAATATGACTAAAAAAGTGGATAAAGTTAAAACTGCCACTCTATTCAAACATGGATAATTTGTAGACCTATGAGTAAATACACCTAAATTGTAATAAGGAATGAAGCAGATAATGGTACCACACGTTCAACAGATTAATGTAAAACCGGATATACAGGGGGAGGTAGGTCTCCCTAAAATGCCTATTAATATAGCCAATGTGACTTTTTCGGGCATTGATGGGGATTATAATCGATTTCGCAAAAAGAAAAAGGATAATGATCCAGATATGGCGATTATGATTCTATCCATGGATATTCTGTTTGAACTGAATCAGGAGGGGTGGCCCGTACAGCCAGGAGACCTAGGTGAAAACTTGACCCTTTCGGGCATGGATTATGGATTCATCGAACCAGGTCAGCAATACAAGATAGGCGATGTCACCCTCGAAATTTCATTTATTTGTGACCCTTGTTCCAATTTATATGCACTGCCATATGTGGAAGAAGATCGTGGGCCGGAATTTATAAAAACACTCATGAATCGTCGCGGTTGGTATGCCCGCGTGTTGACGCCGGGCATAATGAAACCGGGAGATGGGGTGGCCCTTTTAAAATAAGGTATGGTTGAGCTATCCATAAAGGGGATGCACTGCGCTGGATGTGTCTCTACCATTGAGCGGGCTTTATCCCAAGTGCCCGGTGTTGTATCGGTTAAGGTAAGCCTTTCAAATGAAACGGCAGTGATAAAGGGAGAGGGAGAGGTAGAGCCAGAGCCAGAGTTACTTATTGATGTTGTTTCAAAAACGGGATATGAAGCAGTTCTACAAATATCAGAAGCGCTGCCTGAACCCCGTTTAGAGGCATCACCATCATCCGATTTAAAACAGCTGTTTCCGCTCTTTCTCATTTTCTTTTATATCATAGTGGCTACATTGCTCATGAATCGATCGGAAATTACAATAGCCGGATTCATGTACGACTTTATGGGGCTATTCTATATTGTATTTAGCTTTTTCAAATTTTTGGATTACAAAAACTTCCCCCAAACATTTGCCATGTACGACCCTATTGCAAAAGCAGTTCCTGCTTATGGCTGGGGGTACCCTTTTATTGAAACGGCTCTGGGGCTGGCATTTTTTTTGCGGATCGCACTATTCCCGTCTCTAATTATCACTCTAATAATTCTAGGCGCCACTACAATTGGTGTGGTTCGGGCTTTATTCATCAAGTCCCAAATTCAATGTGCCTGTTTGGGGACCGCATTGCAATTGCCCATGACCAAAGCCACATTGATTGAAAACAGTATTATGCTCCTAATGGCCATTTGGATGTTGTTTTCATCATTTGGAGGGTAGCGAGCCATACCCAGATTTGAGTGCCCTCTTTTTAGCCGAATAAATACATCTCTAACTCACCAAGCCCATTTAAGACCTCATTTCCCTTTACGGATTCAATCTCAATCTTCTATGGATATTTGTATATTTGAGGTTCACCAGAATATTAATTAGCGAAAGACTAATTGAAAAAGTAGCCGTCACTACCGAGGACAAATCACCGCTTTGTAGAACCAATATTTATAACAATAATAAATTAAAAAAAGTTTGTTATGCTTTAATAAAAAGCTTATGTTCAAGGTAGGTAAAAGCGATAGGGGTATATTGGTACGCCTCTTTTATACGTAAGTTTGAGCAACCTCAAAGAAAGATTTTATAAAACTCAATATTAACAATAAGTGGAGTAGTGTAATGAAAAAACTCACAATCTTGTTCTTAGCCGCTTTGATGACCGCAGGTCTGTTTGCACAGAACCTTACCGGTAAAATTAGTGGTACTGTCACGTCTGATGGCCAGCCATTGGTTGGCGCTAACGTCATCCTTGAAGGTACTTCAAGTGGTGCGGCAACAGACGAATCAGGGACATATTACATTTTTGATGTACAGCCAGGTATCTATACGTTGCGTGTAAACTATATTGGGTACAAATCCCAAATTATTTCAAACGTACGTGTAACCATCGGTTTGACAACTATACAAAACTTTGAACTAGAGGTAGCTGCAGTTGAAGGTGAAACAGTGGAAGTAACCGCTGAAAAGCCGTTGATTGAGGTTACACAAACAAACGTCGCCAGAAACATAGATGCGGAAGCGATTGAAAATTATGCTGTAAGAAATGTAACATCAATGGTTGCAAGCCAAGCTGGTGTAGTTAAGATGCATGATGGACTTCATATTCGTGGTAGCCGCGGTGAAGAAATTGGTTATACCCTTGAAGGTGCTTCTATGTCAGGTGCTGGAGGGAAAGTGGTATCAAATGCAATCCCAGAGGCACTGGAAACCATTGCTGTTCAAGTGGGTGGTTTTGATGCCAGTATTGGTAAAGCCAATGCTGGTATGATTCAGCAGTCCCTCAAGACTGGTGGAACCAGATTTTCTGCCTCTGTTTTAATAGAGGGTATGCAAGGTGGTGACCCTTGGGCAGCCACAGGCGATAATGATATTACTGCTACATTCCAGGGACCCATTGGTAATAATATTCGTTTCTTTGGCGCACTTAGAAAGTATTCTACAGATAATTACAGCTCTACAAGTAGATGGTTTACTCCATTTACGATTGGTGGTGGTAACCCTATCGCAGATAAAATAGGTGGGTTAACTGCATCTGGAGATATGATGGTGCTTGATCATAATCGTGGTAGTTATGTGTTTCAAGATGTTGATGGGGATGGCGCCTATGATTCATCAGTAGATGGCGCCCTACGTGGGTCTAACACATCATACGCGTTTGACAATCTTTCTGATGACTTAGATTTTAATGGTACACTACAATGGGATTTAAACCCGCTAGTAATTCGTTTGGCGACCTCTTATAATACCTATACTTATTCTGGTGCAGGCAAACCTATTGCAGGAATGTTCAATACACGTCGCCATGAAAATGCAGGTACAAGTCACTTAGTCAATCTAAAGCTCACTTATTTTCTAAATAATAATTCCTATGTGCGTGCAAATGTTAGAACCATGGGAAGAAAATATGAAAGCTATGATAAGGCCTTTAAAGATGCAGGGGCTTTTAAAGCAGGTCATACAAGTAAATTAGAAGATTGGCTCGATTGGGGCAACCGTGACGCGG
>CEVA01074239.1_pt1 | contig 17353 bp, 16 predicted proteins | sample 361521 | NCBI WGS metagenome assembly CEVA01 (sample SAMEA2622823, study PRJEB7988) | marine metagenome | isolation source: saline water (ENVO:00002010), including
CGGCCCGAATCCCTGAAATGACGAAGGCCCGGTCGAATTTCCGACCGGGCCTTCAGTTTAGCGACGTAGCGCGCTTCAGGCGCGTTGTCTGTAGGACTGGACCGGCTTTGGGGCTTCCGCATTCAGGTGGTTGGCGCGATGATTGGCGCCCGGTGTCTGCACCTGATTGTCGACTTCGCTGTCCTGCTGTTCTTCCTTCTCTCCCGAGCCGGCAAGAGCTTCGCGCAGGATGCGGCCGGGCTTGAAGGCTACCTTTCTCCTGGCAGGGACGAACACACGTTCGCCCGTCTTGGGGTTGCGTGCTCCGGCCTTCGCGTTGGTTTGCTTAACGGTAAACGCTCCGAAGCCGCGTGCTTCGATTCGTTGTCCGTTGACGATCGATTCAGTCAGTGACTCGAAAAAAGCATCGACGTACTGTCCAGCTTCGGTCTTTGAGTAACCAAATTCTGCGACGACGATTTTAACCAGGTCGGCCTTGGTTACGGTACTCACATTTTCCCCCGATCCAACGTGCTGCAGTCGTGCGCGGTGTGACGAAAGGAATAGACGTAGATCGGAACGCTCGGTCGACCCGAAGGATCGAGCTCAGGAACTCTCTGTTGGAAGCGTGTGTGCGAAGGGTGTGAAACGTGATGCGCTTTACCGCTCGATGGGCAGGCGCCGGGGGCGAGGTGGGTATGTCGTTCGGTAGGGGATGTCAAATCAAGATGCCTGTCTTAGGGGAGTGAGGCTCCTGTTCTTCCGAAGAAGTGTCCCGAATTGGAGAAGGATAATAAGGCACGTGATCGACTCGCGCAAGAGATGATTGTGCTTCGCTTGTCGAGAAGGTGAAATTTTTCCTGAGGATTACCAACAGGTCCAATTCATGTCTATTCTAGTGACCGGATGCGCCGGCTTCATCGGTTACCATTTATGTGAACGTCTCCTTACCACCGGACATCCTGTGGTCGGGATCGACAGCCTGAACGACTACTATAGCGTGGGGCTCAAACGCGATCGTCTGAAGCGATTGATTGACCGCGAGGGTTTCGAATTTTTCGAGGGCCTTGTTGAAGACGATGCATTCGTCGACCGGGTGTTCGAAGAACGAACTTTCCGGACCGTCGTTCACCTCGCTGCCCAGGCAGGAGTCACCTACAGCCTCGAAGTGCCTCGTGAGTATATCCAGGCCAACGTGGTAGGGTTCATCAACGTACTCGAGTCGTGTCGCGTGCGTTCGGTGCGTCACTTTGTCTACGCTTCTTCGTCATCCGTCTATGGTCTGAACGAATCTCTTCCCTCCGAGGCTTCGCAGGTCACTGCCCACCCGATGAGCCTGTATGCGGCGACGAAAAAATCGAACGAATTGATGGCGCACGCCTACAGTCATCTGTTCAATCTACCGACGACGGGACTTCGCTTTTTCACGGTATATGGACCGTGGGGGCGACCCGATATGGCAGCGTTCCTGTTTACAGAAGCGATCCTGAACGATCAACCCATCGATCTTTATAACAACGGACGCTCGAAACGTTCTTTTACGTATGTGGATGATGTGGTCGAAGGCATCGTGAGGGTCTCGGAACGGATTCCGGAGCCCGATCCCTCCTGGTCCGCGAACGATCCGGACCCCAGCCGGTCGAGCGCGCCTTTTCGCGTCTATAACATCGGAAGCGACGAGACGGTCGACTTGGAGCAGTTTGTGAACGTCATTGAAAAGGCCGTCGGGAAGGAGGCCAGGCGCAATCTCCTGCCTGCCCGGCTAGGTGATGTGGAGGCGACAGCGGCCGATATTGCGGATCTGGAGAGGGATGTGGGATATCGCCCTTCAACGTCGATCGAGGACGGCATCCAGCGGTTCGTGGACTGGTACCGGGATTACTACGGAAAATAGCAGGATCTGGAGCAGGGCCGTCGTCTCAGGGAATCTGCCTGTCATCGAGGATCTATGTCCGAAATCGACATCCGGCACGTAGAGGAAGCCACCGCCCATATGCTGCCGGCCCAGGAGACGGTGTTCGAGGACGGGTGGATGTTCCGTTTCAACACAGGCGTGAGCCGGAACACGAACGCGGTATGGCCTCTGACGGCAGCCCCGGATGGTCTCGAGTCCCGGATCGAGTCGTGTGAGCGAGCCTACGCGGAGCGGGGATTGCCCTGTAACTTTCGGTTGACTCCCCTGGATGAGGGAAAGGTTATCGAATCGTTCCTGCTTGCGCGCGGATACACGCCTCTCCGCCCGATGATCGTGATGACCTGTCCGATGACGGAACCGGCGGATGGGCTGGTGGGAGACGATCTGACCGAGATCGATCTAGACGCGTGGCTGGACCTGGTTCGCCGCATCAATGACGACCCAAAAGCCCACGGGCTGCAGGCCAAACGAGAAGCTCTGACCGGTCTGAGCCTTCCAGTCTGGTACACGGCTCTCGTGCGTGACGGGCGGGAGTGTTCCTATGGACGATCGGTGCAGTACGAAGACCTTTACCAACTCGCTGAACTGTTTACCGTGGCCGAGCTTCGCGGTCAGGGGTTGGGGGCGCAGCTGATCCACGGTCTGACAAAGATCGGACGCGAGGCGGGTGCACGGACCGCTTACGTTCAGGGTGTCACCGAGTCGAACACGGGTGCTCGGCGTCTGTATGAACGCCTCGGGTACCGGGATGCCTATCGATTTCACTATATGACACCTCCCTGATTCACTAAACGCCGGGGTTTAACGATCGCGGGGGCCACCTGACCCTGTTGCGACCGGAGAGCCGACGCAGGAACGAGGGTTTGCATGAGCAAGACCGATTGGGTCATCCAGGGCGGACACGTTATCGATCCCGCGAACGATGTGGATACGCGGTGCGACGTGGCGATTACGAATGGGAAGATTGCGGCGGTAGGTGAGAACCTCCCCGTAGAAGGCGCCGCCCAGGTGTTCGACGCGCGCGGGAAGCTGGTGACACCCGGGCTGGTCGATCTTCACACACATACCTATGACCGCGTCACCCCACTCGGTATCGATGCCGACTCCTTCTGTCTCGGTCGCGGGGTGACGACGGCGGTCGATACGGGGAGTGCGGGATTCGACATCTTCCCGGGTTATCGCCGGTTCGCGGTCGAGCCTTCGAAGACGCGTCTTCTCGCGTTTCTGAACATATCGCGCATCGGTCTGGCGGTGGGGCGTTCGACGGACGGGGACGAGCCAGGCGAACTGGAAGCGATGAAACTGATCAGCAGTGAAAAGTGTGTGGAGTGCGCTCGAGAGAACGAAGATATCGTCATTGGGGTGAAGGTGAGGTTGTCGGCGTCGATTGCGGACAACGGGAAGAACGAGGCGGGCGCCTACCGTCACTCACAGGAAGCCGCGGAGACGTTGAGCCTGCCGCTGATGACGCACCACAGTTTTTCTACGATCCCCCTCGAAGCGTGCCCGGGTCATCTCAGGAAGGGGGACATCTACACGCACTGCTACCACGGATTCGACAGCACGGTGGTCGATTCGTCGAGTCGTCAGGTCCACGATGCGGTCCTTGAGGCGAAGAGCCGGGGTGTGATCTTCGATCTGGGACACGGGATGGGGGGGTTCAACTACAGGGTGGCGGAGATCTGCATCGAGGCGGGTCTCTGGCCAGACGCAATCAGCACGGATATGCATACGCTGACCTGTGACGGACCGGCTTACGATATGCCGACGGTGATGTCGAAAATGATTGCTCTCGGGATGCCTTTGAAGGATGCCATCCGGGCATCGACCATCGGGCCGGCAGAGGCGATCGCCTGGGGAGATCGAATCGGGACGCTGGGCGTTGGGCGGGAGGCGGATGTGACGGTCCTGTCTTTCGATGAGAAGGAAATGGAGCTCGAAGACACGATCGGGCAGATGCGAAAAATCGATCGTCTGTTCGTGGCGGAGGCGGTCTGGAGGGCGGGGGAACGAGGCGAGATGACCCGGCCGGATATCTTTCCGAATCAGGTTCAGATCGACAAGGGACGTGCTGCTGCGGAGAAGGCAGTCCTGCGGGACGATTGATCTCGAGAAGATTTGTAAAAAGACCTTGCGAGGTGAGCGGGAGGTCTGCCTTCGCGGGTAGGGTGCAGGAGGTACGGTAAGACAGGGAAGAGCCCATCTACGCCAGGGATTTGGTGCGGGAGGAGGAGAGCAGGTGTGGTCAGGCGAGACTTGTAAGTCGGTCAATTCCCAAGCTTGAGCCAGATGGAGGCCATTGAGGCCATCATCGTGAACCAACTGGTGAAAACGAGGCCAACCAGCCAACGGGTTGTTGTACCGAGTTGGGTACCCATTCTGTCGAATCGAGCGTCCATCTTGGCGTCCAGCGAACGGAAGTCCTGCTCGAGAGTCCCCAATCTGGAGTTCACTTGCTCCAGTGCGTCCTTCGTTCCTATTTCTTCTGCCATATCCGTCCCCCTTGCTGCATAAAGTGTATCTCAGTCCGCTCGACGCTTCAAGCCATCCGGTCCAGGAGGTTGTGAGGCAAAGAACGTACCGCAAAAACCGGAGGAGGTAAGTCGCGGGAAATCAGCCTTGTGACTCTCGTTGTCCGGCCCCACGACCTGAAAAAAACGTTCACGCCTTTCACATTCAGTGAAAGATTGCGTCAGTCTCCCAGCCCCAGGTCATCAATCATAAACTCGATCCATTCCAGGAACCTATCCGGCTCCACGGGGTTCGCCAGGATGTGACGTCTTCGAACGCCGAGGTTGGCGAGTTCGGACAGACGATCGGGTTCGATCGAGTCGGACAGCACGAGGATGGGGAGACGGTCGTGGAGTTGGCGGATGACGGTAATGCAATCCGGACCCGGCACGGTTGCGAGGTCGTGGCTCAGAACAACCAGATGGTAGAACGTCGGGGCTTCGTTCAGTCGGTCTAGGAGCGTCCTGCCGTCGCTGACGACGTGAGTGGTGACTTCGGGAAGGTCGAGGAGGGCCCCCGACAGACGCATTGCCCGGGGTCCGTCCGTGGCGAGCAGCAGTTGAATCACAAGGCAACCTCACGTGGATCGGAAAAAGACGACGGGTTTCTCGTAAAGTTATTGTGAAATCTGCCGATATGTGCAACAGGTGGACGAAGCCGTCTCGGTCAACGGGAAATAGTTTGCCCCTCTCCCTTTGAAGTGAGTAACTTCTCCGGAAGAGGGGCCTGACCAAAGCGGTGTCACATTGCTCCACGGGCCTTGACACCTGCGCCTTATCCCCTCCGATTCCAAGGATAAAGCGTTGGAAGCCTGTTGCTCGACTTCTCCACCTCTTTGATTCAACAGTCCTCTCCCTTCTTCCCCATTCCCATCGCTGTATCGAGTGTGTGTGTCGGCTCCCGAGACGTCGCGGTCCTGGTTCTGAAGGTCGGGAGTGATTGGGGTGGATAACTCCCTGTCCTCTATATCGGGATTTACTTGAGCACTCTTTAGTGCGCCCGACGTTTTTTTCTGGCTGGAGAGTTTTTTTGCAGCGATTTCCTGTCTGGAACATTCGCCACGAAGGTCCCTACGATTCGCTGACGGATGTTTTTCTCACCAATCGGTCCCTGGACGAGTCCGACGTGACCAACTCACCGGACCATCTTCACGACCCTCATCTGATGGCGGATATGCCGCGGGCTGTCGATCGCATCGAGAAGGCGATTCGGTCGAATGAACCCGTGGTGGTGTTCGGTGACTACGATGTTGACGGCGTAACGAGTGCGGCGTTGATGCTCGACTTCCTGGATCACGTTGGCGCGGATGCGAAGAGTGTGCTGCCCGATCGCTACAAGGACGGCTACGGAATGAAGGTGGACGGCGTCCGTCGTGCGATCGACCAGGGGGCTAGGCTGATCGTGACGACAGACAACGGGATCTCGGCCTTCGAAGCGATTTCGGAGGCCCAGAGCAGCGGAGTCGACGTGGTGGTGATCGATCATCACCAGCCTCAGGAAAAGCTCCCGGAAGCCCCCGCAATCGTGAATCCCAGCCGACGCGATTGTCCTTATCCCTTCAAGGGCCTGGCGGCGGTGGGTGTCGTGTTCAAGGTCGTCCAGGCGCTGTCCGAGCGATTCCTGACCGGGGCCGAGCGGAGACGATATCTGAACGAGTTGCTGGGGTACTTTGCCCTGGGGACGGTTGCGGATATGATGCCAATGATCGGGGAGAACCGGCTACTTACGCGCCGAGGCATCCAGGTGTTGGACCAGACGAAGCACGCAGGGCTGCGCGCGCTCAGGGCAGTGGCGGGGGGGAAGGGGAAACCGGTCGACGCAACGACGATCGCGTTTTTTCTGGGGCCTCGAATTAACAGCGCGGGCAGGCTCGCGTCCGCCCAGCTTGCGCTCGATCTGTTGCGATGCAAACAGCCGGTGGAAGCAGCCCGTCTTGCCGAGGAACTGAACGAGCTGAACAGCCGCCGCCAGGATCTCCAGAACGAGGGGGTGACGGAGGCCGAACGCCGGGTCGAGGACGAGGGGCTCGACAAGGGCCGGATTCTCGTGGTGCACGGCGAACAATGGCATCTGGGGGTGATCGGGCTGATCGCAGGACGTTTGAAGGAACGATTTCACCGCCCCGCCATCGTGACATCGGGTGCGAGAGGTGACGCGTATGTTGGGTCTGCCCGGTCGGCGCGTGGGTATAACATCGTCGAGGGCATTTTCCGATGTGCCGACCTGTTGAGCGAGTACGGGGGGCACGCCGATGCGGCGGGCTTCTCGCTACCACCCGACAACTATTTAGCGTTCCGAGATCGAATCTCGGCCGACGCGCATTCTCACCTGGACGAAGGCGATCTCCTTCCCCAACTCGAGGTGGACGTCGAGCTGCAACCCGCGGATTTGTCGCTTCAGACAGTGGAAGCACTTTCCACGTTCGAGCCGTTCGGCCCAAAGAACGAGGTGCCGAGGTTCAGCCTGTCGCATTGCAAGCTGTCGCGGATTGATGCGGTCGGACAGGGGGCGCATCTCAAGGTGCAGGTGCAGGCTGGGTCGCAATCCTGCGAGGCGATCTGGTGGCGACAGGGCGAACTGGTCTATGAGCTGAATCAGGGAGAAGTGGTCGATCTGGCGTTCGGGCTGGAACAGAATTCGTGGAATGGACGATCCCGGCTACAGATGGTGATCGAAGATATGCGCCCGGCTCTGATGCCGGCGCTGCCGGAATAGTTGTGGTGATCGTCGTCAGCGGATACAACCCGGTGGCAGTCGCCATCGGGTATTTTTGTGCATACCTTGGGCCCGGACTTTCAGCGAATCAAGCAAGCTTTGGGAGGAAGGATGGCGGACACGTGGCGTCCGGCTGAGCCGGACATCGAAACGATTCGCAGAATCGCGCGCGATCCGATGAAGGCGTTGGCCGATCTGGAGATTCCGGCGTGTGTGTTTCGGGGAGCGTATCCCGTTTCGGATTGCGACGGTCTGATCGACCGGTTCATTCAGAAAGGACTGATTGACGATCCAAAGACGTGGGACCCCGAAACGGGGAGGAAGCGGATCGACATCGGGTCGAGCCTTGCCCAGAAGGGAAACAATCAAGATGCGTTCTTCGCTCACGCCGCGGGGACACACGAGCTGTACGAGACGCTGTTCGACGGTTTCGTCGATCCGGTCGAGACTCTCTACGATGGATTGTCGGCGTTGGCATCGGATAAGAAGGTCGTAACGGCATACGAGCCCGACGGGCGTCGATACGGTCCTGCGATCTTTCGGATTCATTACGAAGGTCACCGGTACGCGCCTCACATCGATCACGTGACGTTGCGCGAGAAGCGTTTCGATTTCGCAGTCACACGATTCACCCACCAGTTCGCCGGTGTTCTGGTTATGCGAAACACGACGACGGATGCCACGGCGACCCAGTCGATTCTACATCGTTGCCCCTGGACGCCTGCGATTCACCCCCATCTTCGCGGCGAGACGTTCTACGAATACGCAGCCGCTCAGAATATCGAGTCCGTGCGGGTGGACATGAATCCTGGCGATCTCTATTTCTTCAACACGGGAGCGATTCACGAGGTGCCGGCGCTCGAGGGGGACGACGCTCGGGTGGTTCTGGCGGTGTTTGTCGGGTATTCCGAAGACGATGATGAGGTGTTCGTCTGGAGTTGACAGACGACGGCCTCACCCATACCAGATCGAAGGACAAGGCGAAAAAATCATGCCATTCAACGTGAAGAAGCGGGGGAAACTGACGTATTACTATCGCGGAGATCATCCCACGCTGTCTGCGCTGGTGACCGAGGCGCAGCCTGACGGAGATCTGAAGATCTACTTTTCGGGCCTGACGGGAGGCTACTCCGCGAAGGGCGTGCTGGATAGAGAAGAGCTGGTGGAGATGGATCCGTTGCGGGAGATTCCGCTGGTGTTTCAATCCTGGGAACGCTGGTTGCAGGACGCGGGTATCTGCGAGTCTCTGAAGCAGATCGACTTCATTGAGGTCCACGCATTCGGGTGCCAGCCAAAGAGCCCCAATCCGCTTGTCGATCCGATCGGGTTCGCAGAAGCTCAGGACCAGTTGAGGAAGGATTACGCGGAGGCGTACACGGGTTTCTTCCGGGACTACCTGACCGACAACGGGGTTCCCGCTCGGTTCACTGTCCACCTGGTGGATGTACCTGATGAAGCGGCGAGCTACGAATTCTACAGTACTGCGCTGTATCAGCAGTCGCTTCAGTGATCAACGAAATTCTCGAGGTGGTGTGATGGAGATGGTGCAAAAGCCCCTGATCGGGATCACGGTCGGCGATCCGGCAGGGATCGGGCCGGAGATTGTGGTGAAGGCCCTCGCGGACAGGTCGAGCTACGATGCGTGTCGGCCGGTGGTCTACGCCGATGGCGTGGTCCTTCAGCAGGCGCTGGAACAACTTGGTGCGGGTCTTCAACTCAACGAGGTCGATGTGCCGTCCAACGGACGATTCGAGATGGGTGCGATCGACTATGTCGAAGTGGGGTCGCTTACCCAACCGATCGCGATGGGTGAGGTGAATGCGTCCGGGGGCCAAGCAGGTTTCGACTATCTGTCCGCGGCGATCGATGTCGCTCTGGCTGGAAGCGTGGACGGGCTGGCGACCGCGCCGCTCAACAAAGAGTCGCTTCAGGCGAGCGATGTGCCTTTCATCGACCACACGGCTGCCTTGAAGGATCGTGCGGCTCTGCGGGAACCGATGACATTGTTTCTCGTCCGGGCGATGAAAATTTTCTTCCTGACCCGGCACATCTCGTTTCGTGAGATCGCGGACGCGATCACGGAGTCGTTGATCTTCGATGCGGTTCCGCTGTGCGACCTGTATCTCCGGCAGCTGGGTGTGGCGGAGCCGCTGCTGGCCGTCGCGGCACTAAACCCGCACGGAGGCGAGCAAGGGCTGTTCGGGCGGGAGGAGATGGAGGTGATCTCGCCAGCCGTCGAAAAGTCGAGAAAATCGGGTCAGAACGTGGTTGGGCCTGTTCCGGCAGACTCGGTGTTCCATCAAGCGCTTGAAGGCAAGTACGACGGCGTGCTCTCGCTATATCACGACCAGGGACACATCGCGTCCAAGACGGTCGACTTTCACGGAACCGTCAGTTTGACGATGGGGCTGAAGTTCTTGCGGACCTCGGTAGACCACGGTACGGCGTTCGATATTGCGGGGACAGGTGTGGCGGAGGCGAAGGGGATGGTCGAGGCGATCAAGGCAGCCGGCCGCTACTCGTTGAGCGTCAAAGAGAATCTGGAACTGGAGCCGGCATAGGCGGGTCGAGAGCGCTTACGGGATGCGTATCGAGGACCCCCTGGATCTGTGCGCTCCGCGAAACCTGGAGAGTGCCTCTACGGTCAACTTTATGATGGCTTCCTCTTTAACTTTCCTTTCCAGGCAGGCTCTGACGCCCTAGATGCAGGACCATCTGGACCAGATGGGATTCGAATCGCCTGTTTGATATCGCCTATGGTGTCACCGCCACGGCTTCGATTCGAGTCTGGAAAAACCCGATGTGCAGCTGGCTGATGAAATCGCGTGTATCACGGAATCGGGCGAGAATGACGTCGATATCGTTCCGTCCCATTCGGAGCACCGTGCCCGGCTGATTACGCAGATCTACGAAGGCGAACTCGAGGATGTGCCGCTGACCGACCGGTTGACCCGGGTACGCGCCCAGTTCGCCTTGCTCGCCGACGATCCTTCCGCGACAGAAGCCTTCCACCGCTTGATTCTGCATATTGAAAAGTACAGCCGGCTCCTTACGACGCGTTTCGTGTTCCCCGACATTGGTGAAGTGGAGCACAATACGATGGTGTCGAGACTTGGGCAGCTGGCCCGCAATCATCGGGACTGGATTCGACCCCTTGATGTCTGGCGTCCGGAGAACAAGAACGAAATGGGTCAGTTCAGAGAGCTGGCGCGACACTTTTTCGCGAACTACGACGTGCCGCTCTGTTTCGACTCGGTCTGGTTCAGTGGCGACTATGACGAGGCGAGGCGTCAACAGAACTGGTACAAGCACGTCGGGGGTGGAGGTAACCTGCGAACGGCGCCCGATCTGCCGTGCAAAGTGTCGAAGCGGATGGCACACATTCTCAGCCAGATAAGACACCGCAGACGACTGTTGCCCAGTATGCGTCGGGCCCAGGTACAGGCACTTGGCGCGGAGCGGAGACTCGCGGGATCGATCGCCCATACACCGCTGGGGGAGTCTTTCGCCAACGAAGCGTTCTGGATTACGGTCATCCACTTTTTCGTGAACAATCCGTTCCTCGAACGCACGTACGTAGAGCCCGCCGTCGACTGCATCCAGGCGCACAAGTATTCTCCGACACGTGTTCCTCAGCCGGATGGCTCGACGATCCAGGGCCCGCCGATTCATCCGAACTTCTCGATCAAGGGGCGCAGTGCAGGGAAACTTCTGGCGCTCGTGGACGACTGGCACCAGGATCTGTCGGATTTCGAGGAGGTGGCGGGTGAGACAGGGGAGGCTTCGGGGATCGGCACGCTCGATCTGGAGGAGGTCAGTCCCCTCGAGTCGGTTTCGGACGGAGCACCGGAGAGCGAGCGGCTGCGATGGCGGATCGTGGAACTGGGGTCCAGCCGACTCCTGAGACACGAAGGGAAGGTGATGCACCACTGCGTGGGCTCCTACGCACGCAAATGCGTGACCGGTGAGAAATCGATCTGGTCGCTACGCGTGTGCGTCGACGACGGCGATGCGGAGAAGCATATTCTGACGATCGCGGTCGACAACAAGAGAAAGCTCGTCACGCAGGCCAGAGGAAAGTACTACATGCAGCCTTTCGACAAGGCGTGAGTGCGACGTAACCAGGAAGACGCAGATCGGCCCTATGTGGGCTTGCTCCGGGAGTCGGCATGTGTAATGCGGCTGTGGATGGACCAGGAAGGATTGCGACACGGGAAGTAGGAAAGATCTCTTCGCGCAGTGAGGCCAAAAAAGGCGGCCGTGACTTCTTACAGTCACGGTCGCTTCTTCTTTCCGGTCGAACTGGAGGTTGTTTTCTGATTTGCCGTTGGGGTGGGCGTCTCGCATCATTGCAGATGGAGGCGGTTTTGAAATTTTGTTTCGCAGGCTTTGGCCACGTTCACATCTACAGTCTTCTGGAGCACGTCCAGACACGGCAGGATCTGGAGTTCGTGGGGGCGTGCGAGGGAGATCCCGAGTTGGCCGTCAAGGCGGGGGATCGAGGGGTCGAGGTCAGCTACAAGAACCTCGAGGACGCTCTGAACGACGTCGAGGTTGATGTGGTGGCGATCGGTGCGCCCTTCGGTTTGCGGGGACGACTGGCGCTGGAGGCTCTGGCGGCCGGGAAGCACGTGATTTCGGACAAGCCACTGTGCACCTCGCTGGAGGAGTTGAGGGAAATCGAGCAGCTCTCCAGGTCGAACGACCTGCGCCTGGGATGTATGCTGACGATGCGTGACAATCCTGAGATGCAAAGCCTCAGGACTTACCTGAAAGAAGGCCTGATCGGAGAAGTGCACGCGATTCAGTTCGGAGGACAGCATCCGCTGAACGCGGCGACGCGACCTCAGTGGTACTTCGAGCCGGGTATGCACGGGGGTACCATCAATGACATTTTCGTTCATGCGGCCGACGCCATACCGTGGATGACGGGACTCGACTGGGTGTCGTGTCTGTCGGCCCGATGCTGGAACGCGTCCTGTCTCGATGTCCCTCACTTTGAAGACGGTGCGCAGATGATGTTGAAAATGAACAACGGTTGTGGCGTACTGGGTGACGTGTCTTACCTCATGCCGTCAACGGGGGCCTACACGTTGCCTTACTACTGGCGCATGACGATGTTCGGTCAGGAAGGGGTTGTCGAAGTGACAGAAGGCAACCGATCGCTGACGGTGACGCGTGAGGGGGAGATTGTCCCTCTGCAATCGGTGGAGTCGGACGAAAGGGGATATCTCGATGGGTTCGTGAATGATGTCAGGGGAGAATCCGCGGAGGATGACCTGACGACCGAGGGTGTGATTCGGGCAATGGACGTCGCTCTGACCATCCAGCAGGCGGCTGACTACGGCCGACACGGAGTTTCACTCACGGCGGACTGAGGGTCGAATGCGGAGTCTGGAAATCCTTCTTCTGATCGTGAGTCTCCCGTTTGCCATTCGTTATCTGTGGGCCAGCCGAAAATTCCCTTTCTGGTTCGACGCTATTCCTCTCCTGTCGTTTCTGTTGTTCCTCGTCCACACAGGTTCGGAAGGTGCCCGGTGGTCGATGGGCCCAGCTTACGGGGTAACGATCCTGCTCTTTCTTTCCAGCACGATCCCGATCGTTCGTTCTACGCCTCTTTCAGAATCCCCCCGCAGAGTGCTGGGCGTCCTGAGCTGTCTGGGCCTCGCCGTCTCTTTGGTTTTGTCGACGACCCTGCCCGTGTTCACACTGCCTCCTCCCTCAGGCGACTTCCATGTGGGGGTGTCCACCTACCTGGTCCAGCCGGAAGAGGGACAGCCGATCCCGATTCGGATCTGGTACCCGACCGACGAAGCGGGAAGTTCACCCTATGTCGATCGGGAACAGACTGCAGCCTCGTTCTTCGAGACACAACTCGGTCTTCCTGGGACTCTTGCCCAGTTTGGTTTTGTTCGAACCCAGAGTAAAGTCGAAGCCGATCTCTCAGATGTGTTGCCGACGTATCCCGTGGTGGTGCATTCCCACGATGGCTCGGTCGGGTTTCCTGAAATGCATACGTCGCTGCTTCAGGATCTTGCGAGCCGGGGGTATGTGGTCATGGGGATCGACCCGGTCCGGGCGACGCGGGTTGATGATTCCGTTTCGGTCGAGCAGGCGATGGAGGTAGATGTCTCGGTCGAGGCGGATGCGGCGGAGGCCGTTCTCGACTGGCTCGAAGCCGTTTCTCCCGACAACGCTCTCGGTTGGCTGGCCGATCGCGTCGATCTGGGACGGGTGGCCTACGTCGGTCACGGTACGGGTGGGGGAGCTGCCTTCCTCGCTTGCAGAGAGAGTGTGAGTTTCGGTGCGGGGGTGAGCATCGGAGGAGAGCTCGGAGACGAACTGCCGACCCGTCCCTTTATGGCGTTCGAGAGTAGGATGGGGGGCGCGACGAGCGAACCGTTCGCTGGAGCGCCGGAGGTCGGCTACCTAGTGGGCGTTGAAGGTTCGGGGCTCTTCAGTTTTACAGACCTGCCGTTCTGGTCTCCTCTGATTCCGATTCGATTCGATATCGGACCGCTCGGGCCGGGTCGCGCACACCGGATCTGCTCGACCTACGTATTCGCGTTTCTGAATTCGGTGCTCAATCGAGGCGTGGCCGAGCCTCTTCTGGAAGGGCCTTCGCCTGACTTTCCCGAAGTGAAGATTCAGATCCATCCGGGTCAGGCGGAGTAAAGCGTGTTGAGGAACGCTGGCTTCTCGCGGAGCCCGTGAGGAAGTGAGTATCGAACCGATTCTTCTGTCGTCGAGCGGTTCCGATCGTGGGACCGGCTACAACATGAGCAGCAAGCTGATCGAGCGCGGTGACGATCTCTTCGTTGGGTGGCTCGATGCGCCCCGTACCAAAGGAGATACGGCCAGGATTCAACTGGGGGTATGCGACGTTCGAAACGGGGCGATTCGTGGGGTGCTGACGTTGGGAACGGGGATCGACAATCATTGCGGTCCGGCGCTGGCGCTGGATGGGGACGGCCGACTCCACGCGATGATCGGCGCCCATCACGGGCCATTCCAGTATCGATGGTCAGATGATCCGGCGGACCTGGCCTCCTGGTCGAGACCGATTGCTCTGGGTCCTACCGACACCTATCCGAGTCTGGTGGTTGACGGACAGGGGACATTGCACCTTGCGTTGCGCCACCAGGCGGATCGCTGGCAACTACACTACAGAAAGAAACCTAAATCGGGCGATTGGTCGGATCCGGTCACGATCGCGATCAGTCCGGTAGAGGGCTACAATCACTTCATGCACTCGCTGACGGTCGGGCCGTCGGGCAATCTCCATCTGGTCTATCAGTTTCACTATGCAGAGACGGGTCGAGCCGAGGACTGCAAGGGGCGAGCGGCAGTCTACCTGCGGTCGGAAGATGGCGGCGAGACGTGGCTCAACGAGGATGGGTCAGAAGCTGTCCTGCCCGTGACGATCGAGTCTATGCAGGCGATCGTTCACTCTCCGGACGGAGGACCGGGACGTCACCACTTGCGGGTGGCGAACCACCTTGTGGATGGTCAGGACCGGGTCTGGTTTTTCTGTTCGGTCGTGGACGACGCTGGTGGCGTGGTCTTCCGGCGGGACGGAGATGCGTGGACGGGAATCAGGCTCGCGGAGATCACGGATGGGCTGGACATGGCGGGCGGACGGTCGAGCTCGATCTCACGCGATAGGGAGGGTCGGGTTCACTTGCTGGTGGCGACGCGACCCGGCGGAGGCGAGACGCCGTGGTACGATCCGAGCCACGAGATTTTTCACGTGGTGCTGAACGAGGACGGGTCGTCCGCAGGGTGCACCCAACTCACGACGACGGATGCGATGATGTCGAACTGGCTGCCGGCTCTGGTCCAATGGGATTGGACGCGCTCGGACACGTTTTGCGACGGAGGTCACTGGTTTGCTTACACACGGGGGACGAACGCCGGGGGTATCGGGGGAGACAATCAGAGTCCCCTGCAGACAGAGGTCTACCTGAGCCGGTTGGGGTAACCTCAGTGGTGAAAAACGAGAGGCCTGGTTTCTTGAACGCCCTGTTCACGGATTGGGACGGTCTCGTCGGATGGGGCGTTCGGGCGAAGGACGATCTTGCACGCACTGCCATCGGCAAGGCGATCGAACGCGTCGAGAACATTCTCGAAGTCGACCTCCTGTGTGATGAGCGGACGAAGATCGACGACATCGCCCTCCAGCAGCCAGCGAGTCTTGTACCACGTGTCCCAGATTCGCCGTCCGCTGATGGCGAAGACGGTAAGGTTCTTGAAAATCATGTTCTCGCCGATGTCGACTTCCACCGGTCGAGAGGGAATCCCGAACAGGGTGATCCGGCCGCCGTTACGCACGGTAGTGAAGGCGCTGGTGATGGCCCCGGGTGCACCACTCATTTCAAGGACGATGTCGACGGGATAGCCTTCGTTCGCGTCACAGATGGCGTCGGAAACCTCGCCGTCTGCGGGGTCGAATGCGATGGTGGCTCCCATTGCCATCGCCAGTTCTCGTCGGTAGGGAGTGGGGTCGACGGCGAAGATGGTGCTGGCTCCCGAGGCTCGGGCGATTGCGATACTGAACAGGCCGATGGGTCCGCAACCCGAGACGGTGACGCTCTGCCCGGCGAGGTCGTGGGTGAGGGTGGCGAGCACAGCGTTGCCGAAGGGTTCCTGGAGGGTGGCAATCTCGGGAGGAATCTTTGTTCGATCGTTCTGCCAGATGACATTCTCGGGGACGATCACATACTCGGCGAAGGCGCCATCCCGGTCGACGCCCAGAATCTGGGTGGAGGGACACATATGGGCCTGCCCGGTTCGACACTGATAGCAGTGGCCGCACGTGACGTGGCTTTCGGCGGAAACGAAATCGCTGACGTGCGCTTGTTCCACCTGCGGACCGATCTTCGTGATGGTGCCGGAGAATTCGTGACCGAGCGTGACGGGTGGTCGGATCCTTTGTCGGCTCCAGTCGTCCCATTTGTAGATGTGAAGGTCGGTTCCGCAGATGCTGGCGGCTTCGACTTTGACGAGTACCTCGTGGGGGCCCGGCTCGGGGACGGGAAGTGAGACGACCTGGAGACCGGGTCCGTCTGCCGTTTTCCGTAGAGCCTTCATTGTATGTGCCACGACTACCTCACGGCCTTTAGTTCATTATATAATATTTCATTCAATATATTAAACAACCGGTCGGCGGTCCAGTTTCACGATGGCAAAATCGCCTTTCCGAGGCGGTTGACTCCGGATGGGCGATGGGCTACAGTTTTGAAGTTTCCCGTTAATTTTATTGAGATTACGACGTTTTGAAGACGGCTATGAAAGCCCTCTCCCGGTTTCTGTTGGTGGTGGGTTGTTTCCTCCTGAATTCGAATGTGTCCGGCCAGACTGACGGTCGACGCAGTGGATTCACGTTGTTGAACGAAGCGGTAGGAGGTCGTTCGGCGGCGATGGCGGATGCGTTCACGTCGGTTTCGGGCGATCAGACGGCCCTGTACGCGAACCCCGCGGCGGCGGCCTGGATGACGAGCAAGGATTTAGTGCTCTCACATCACAGTTCGTTCGCCGACGTTCGGCAGGGATACGCCGGATGGGCCTATGGCAACGGCACACGGGGTATCGGTCTCAGTCTGGGGGTCCACACGGCGGGTGACTTCGAGGCTCGAACGGGCCCGTCCGCGCAACCGATCGGGACGTTCCATCTGCTGGAAATGAACGTCGGACTGACCTATGCCCAACGTCTGGGCGATCGGCTGAGCACAGGATTCAGTGCCCGCGTACTGCACCAGGACCTGGCATCCGAAAGGGCTTCGGGGTTCACGATCGATGCCGGGGTCCAGTATCGAGTTTCGGGATCCTTCACCCTCGGGGCGGCGATCAAGCACCTCGGGCGGATGGAGGCGCTGGCTCAGGAGCGAGTGTCCCTGCCCCGGGAGATCCGGGCGGGCGGGAGCTTGTCGCGAGATCGACTCCTGGTCTCGGCGGAGGCCCGCATTCAGAGGTTTGGGGAGAACGGCTTCCACATAGGGGGTGAGATGCGACCTCTCAGAACCCTGGCTCTACGAGCGGGCTACGTATCCGGGCTGGAGGCTCGCGATCTGGTCTTCGGGTTCGGTCTTCGACGCGGGAACTGGCGATTCGACTACGCATTCGTTCCTTCGAGTCTGGATCTGGGCGACTCCCACCGTGTATCGGTCGGGATCCGGTAGAGTGTCGGAGCGGTCGTCCGAGTGACTCGGATCGGTCCGATCGACGGGGTCAGTT
>CEVA01090522.1_pt1 | contig 17350 bp, 19 predicted proteins | sample 361521 | NCBI WGS metagenome assembly CEVA01 (sample SAMEA2622823, study PRJEB7988) | marine metagenome | isolation source: saline water (ENVO:00002010), including
TCACCCGCCTGGCCGTTCGCCCCCCTGTAGATCTCACCGTCGAGAATAACGCCGCCACCAATGCCCGTACTGATCGTGTAGTACACAAGGTGACGACAGCCCCTGCCCGCGCCGAAAGTGAGCTCTCCAAGCGCCCCCAGGTTCGCATCGTTGTCGAAAACCGCCGGGATCCCCAACGCGTCTCCGATCACCTCGCCAAGTGGCAAATCGTCCCAGCCCAGTACGTGGGTTGAGCTGATCACGCGCTGTTCGTCAAAGTCTACGGGCCCACCAAACCCGATTCCGCAGGCCTCGAAGGTCCACTCACGACAGAGTCGACTGCCCTTCCCGACGATCTGTTCGATCATCCACGAAGCGCCAGCACCGGCATCGGTCTTTCCACGGACGAGCCTTTTAATCACCCCCCTGGCGTCGACCGCGGCCAGGCGATACTGTGTACCCCCGATGTCGATCGCCAGAATCATCGCCTACGTTCGCCAGTCGACATCCAGGCGCTCCAGAAACTCGAGCGATTCTTCGACCCGAGATCGAGCGTCCTGTTCAGACAGAGCCTCGCCCTCCACGCCCTCCAACTCCAACGCCATCGGACCACTGAATTCCACGGCGTCCAAAAGCTCGAACAGAGCGCCGAAATCGACCACACCCCGGCCGAGGGCGGGGAAGTGCCAGGTTCGATATCCACCGTTGGTGTCCTTCAGGTGGACAGCACCCACGTAAGGAGCGATGCGCGCCAGCTCTTCGACCGCATCGATCCCTTCATTGTAATAGTAGAGGTTGGCCGTATCGAAATTAACCCGCACGTTCGGGTGTGCCACGCCCGCCATTGTCTCGATCGCCACCTGTGAATTCGTCACCAGGTCGGGATGCGTTTCGAGCACCACGATCACGCCGTGCTCCGCGGCCGCATCCCCGATGTTCTGCAACCGCCCGTAGACATAGTCCAGGTCCAGCTCTCCCGATTTCACGCTTGTGAAGACAATTCCAACTTCCATCGCCGAAACGGTCTCGAGCGCGTGGGAGAATCGGAGGACCACGTCATCGGCATCCATCTGACAAGGAAGGATCATCGAAGTCGCGGTCAGGCCGTGGTCGGCCAGTTTCTGCCGCACCTCTTCCACATCACCCGGTTCCGGACAGGGAATCTCCACGTTCGTCAGCCCGATGGATGCCAGATGTTCGAAGGCCCCCTCTCTGTGGGGACCATAGCTCGCCAGATTACAAGCAATCTTGCGTTTCATCGGTTCACTCGAATCAGAAAAGACGTTGTAGATACATCAACACCAGAAAGATCACGATGGGTGACAGGTCGAATCCCCCCATCGGAGGCAGAATGCGACGCACGGGCCCGAGTACGGGTTCGGTTAGCGCGTAGATTCCACGGACAACTGGATGGGAGGGATCTGGAGAAAACCAGGACATCAGGACTCTCGCCAGAATCACATACCAGTAAAGCTTCAGCAAAGTCGAGATGAGTCCCACGATTTCCCCTCCGCTCGTTTTAAAGAGATCAACGGCAGTCCTGATCGTTTGACCTGTGGGCGAGAAGGAATTAGGTTAGGATTGCTGAGAAACGCAGTCCCCTGAGGGCAAGGCGGGAGCCCTCGGGGGATTTTTCGTCACGATCAAGGTCCGGGAACGACTCCGAGGGCCCGAATCGAGGCTCTGCGTTCTTCGATTTCACGAACGATCTGTACGAGCGGGCCCAGCACGTCCAGATCCACAGGTTTCGTCAGCACCGTATCGGCTTGCTCGAAATCTTCTTCAGTCAGCAGGTCGACAAACCCCGACAGAGTCGCGATTACGGCTCTCGGCGAGCAACTTCGAAGCACCGGAAGAATGTCCAGCCCGCCGATGTCGGGAAGATGTAGATCCAGAAGGATGAGATCGTATCGTTGCTGGATGGCCTGGCCAAGTCCTCCGTTCCCAGTATCGACGTGGTCGGCCGCCAGTCCCCGGAAGTCCGCCAGAAACTTGAGCACGAAGGCGGTCACGTCCTTGACGTCATCGATCAGCAGCACGTTCACGGGTGATACCCCAGATTCGATTAGGACGCTACAGCGATCGCCGCGCGAGCGGTCTGAAGAGCAAGATCATCGCCATACTGCTGTAGACCCCGATCGGCCCTCCGATCCCCCACGACAGACCGAAGTCGATCCCCTTATAGATTGAGAACCCGATCCCGGTCGTCACGCCAAAAGCAACCGCGGTTCTCAGAGCTCGGACAAAATCTTCGGTCTGCTCGCCACTTTCCGGGTTCGCCATCCCGAACACCAGCCCGATCGCAAGACCTGCAAACAGGCCTTGTCGAATCAGGAAGACCCCCAGAAGCCGCTCGGTGAGTACCAGCACACCCAGAATCAGCCCGGCCCAGACCAACGATCGTTGCCAGCTCATACGCCCTCCTCCAAACAGAACGATCAGAGCATAAGGCCCTGGCCAGATCCCGTCAAACCCGGGCCGGCAGACTTCTTTGCCCCTCGCCAGGGTCGTCTCGGGCCGCACTTTCGCTCGCTCGACGGTTTCGACTTGACGCTTTCTCCTCGCTTCCCGATCTTTTCCCCTATATGGTTTTCGCCGATATATTATTATTAAATAAGGAGATACCCCTTCTTTTGTATGAGGTCACGTGGCCCGGAAAACTGCAATCGCCCAGGTTGGCAAGCGTAAGGTTCAAATCAGCAACCTGGACAAATGTCTCTTTCCTGAACCCGGCATCATCAAGGCCGAGCTCATTGAGTTCTATCTGCAGGTCGCGCCCACGCTGCTCAGACACATCAAAGGTCGACCCCTCTCGTTCGTACGTTATCCGGACGGGGTGACCGGCCAGAGCTTCTAACAGAAAAACAGCCCCGAGGGTATCCCCCCCTGGGTCGAGCGCATTCTGATAGGTGACGGTGAAAAGAAGCTCAACCACGTCGTTGCCACCGAAGAAGCCACGCTCGTTTGGACCGCCAATCTGGCCTGCATCGAAATTCATCAGGCTCACGCAAGACAGCCCCACGTCGACCGTCCCGACTGCGTCGTCTTTGACCTGGATCCGCCGGAGGGCCAGGACTTCCTCCAGGTCGTCGAGTTAGCCATCGATTTTCGCGTCCACCTCGAGTCCCTTAGCTACACCGCCTTCATTAAAACCACAGGGAGGAAAGGCCTCCACATCGTCGCGCCGCTCGAGCCGGTCGCTTCTTTCGACGAAGTTTTCGAAGCCGCCAAGGACGCCGCCACCCCTTTCGTCAAGGCCAATGCTGATCGGGCGACCCTCCATATCAAGAAAGAGGCACGAAAAGGGCGTACCCTCGTCGACGTCTACCGAAATCGGCCTCAGCAGACCATCCTTTCTCCTTACAGTGCGCGCGGCATCGAACAGGGCTCGGTCAGCACGCCGCTGACGTGGGACGAGGTCGAAACGCTCGAGGATCCGTCTGTTTTCAACATTCGGACCCTCCACGACAGACTCGTCGAAATCGGCGATCCGTGGGAGGCCATCGCCGCCTAGGCAACACCCCTGCACACGGCGCAGCCCAAACCTAAGAAGCGTAAGAATCGTCCCGCGTCGCGTACCTACAAGTCGCCTGGAGCGCTCAAGTCGTATGCCGACAAGCGGGACTTCTCGACCACGCCCGAACCACCACCCGGGTCCGCCAACGGCACAGGCAACAGTTTTGTCGTGCACCGTCATCACGCCTTCCGTCTACACTGCGACCTTCGTCTCGAGCGTAACGTGACGTTGCTCTCCTGGGCGGTTCCCAAAGGCCTGCCGCCCCGCCCCGGCATCAAGCGACTGGCCGTCAAAGTCGAAGATCACCCTCTCGAATACCTCGATTCCGAAGGCAGGATCCCCAAAGGCGAGTAAGGGGCCGGGCCAATGTGGGTCTTTTCCAGGGGCACCTACGAGGTCACGAAGGACTCCTTCTATTTCAGGCTGAACAGTCGTGAGTTGAACGTCGAGTTTCGTCTGATCAACACCCGTGAGAAGGAATGGCTGCTCGAGAAACTCGACGAACCTCAGCTGGACTGGTTCACGCGCTCCGTCGATCCGATGCTCGCTGAAACAGCAGAATCGCCCCCAAGTCGGACGACTATGCCTACGAAGTGAAGTGGGACGGGATCCGGGCCCTCGTCAAGATCGAGGAGGGTGAGCTGAACCTCATCAGCTGAAGGTTCTTTCCGAGCCACGTCGGCCATTTTCGATGGCGAGATCGTGTGTCTCGACGATGAGGGCAGACCCGTTTTCCAGCACGCGCTCAGCCGGATCCAGCAGAAATCCGAAGGCGCCGTCAAACGGGCCAGAGCCCGTCACCCGGCCGTATGCGACCTCTTCGACTGCCTGTATCTCGATGGGAGACCCGTCGTTGCCGAGCCGCTCGAACGACGACGCGCGTGGCTCGAGGACGCCATCCGCGCGGATGGACCCTATCGGATGAGTCAGGCTCTGGACGACGGACACGCCCTCTTTGAGGCTGCCCGGGAGATGGGGTTGGAAGGGATCGTGGACATCGACCAGGTGCACCAGACCCTCTACGATTCCCCTTACTACGTCGGGCCCGACAGTCATGTTGCCGCCAAAACGTACAACCTGCTGTCCGCCGCTCTCGAAAGAACGGGTAAGCTCGGCGTGGTCCTGCGTGACCGTGAAGATCTGGTCCTAGTCGGCCCGCACAAAGACGGGATGATCCTCTATCGAATTCGGTATCCCGAGACCCTACGCGCGATGAACGCGGTCCCGATGCTCGAGCCCTCGGAAACGAACGAAACCGAGCTTGACCTCGCCGTCAATCTCATCGATTCGATGGCCACAAGTCTTGAAGACATCGAGATGAAGGATCGGTATCAGGATGCGCTCAAGGAACTGATTCGCGCGAAGATCGACGGCAAGGAAGTCGTGGCCGTCGCAGAAGAGGAACCGCAGGTCATCGACATTATGTCCGCTCTCAAGCAGAGCATCGAGCAGTCCAAATCGGACCGGCGGCCGATGAAGGGAAGAAGGAACCTGCGAAGAAGGCAAAAAAGGCCAAGAAAACACGCGCGAAAAAGGCCAAAGTCGCCTGAACGGCCGATTCCCGTTGGCCGAATCAGGGCTTTTTACTACCTTCAGCATCGTTATGTAGCACCCTGAAGAAAACACGACGTTGTCCCCGTTCGTCGCCCTCAGCCGTGAGGAAAAGTGGCGCTGGCACCTTCGCAGAGCAGCCACTGGAAGATTCCCCATCCGTCTACGGACCCCGGCCGCCCCCCTCACGGCCGATCCGCTCCCTATGCGGCAATCAGAAAGTGTTTCTCCCCCGGCACGTCAGACGAGATCGGCCTGAGCCGGTCCGAGCAGAGACACTTTGGCGAAAATCATCGAGTTTCCGGGGCAAAACCGCACCAAAATAGGCTTCAAGCGCGTCCGGGCGGTCAAGCAGACCGACCTCGAACGGCACGGACAGCTCAACTTGTTCCGCCAGCCGCGGGGCCAGGTCGTGGACCTGCCGCGACAACTGACGCCCTTCGAAGAAGCCCTCCTTCTTGACGAGCACGACGACGAAAACGCCTCGGCAGCCTACCACCGCGCCATCGATGCCGGAGATTGCGTGGCCGAAGCCTACTGTAACCTCGGGATCATCGAATCGGAGGCCGGCAAATTCACCGAAGCCTTCGACTGCTTCACCCTCTCGCTCGCAAACGACCCACGCCACTTCGAGTCCCACTACAATCTCGGAAATCTGTATCTGGACGAGGGCGACTTCCGACTCGCGCGCCTGCATTATGAAATCTGCGCGGTTCTCGAACCGGACTTCCCGGACACCTACTTCAATCTGGGACTCGTACTGGCAATGACCCGCGAGTTCGACCTCGCCAAAGACTCGATCCTCCGCTACAAGGCCCTCGTTCCCGAGCCGGAACGTGTCAAAGCCGACGAACTCCTTGCCAGCCTGAAGCAATCCCTGACGGCACAGACCTGATCTCCGCTGTAGCTGTTGACCCGTCCTCTCAACTTCCCTATGCTGAATCAGCCATTCAGTCTGCATCCGGGAGGACTCACGTCTTGATCGGACGTGAATCGCTCAATCGTCACCTGACAGAGAGCGCCTGGGGCCTTACTCGAAGTCTGTCTTCGCGTGAGGCCCGAGGTGCTTTTCTGTGAGGGTCGACAGATGAGCCGAATCATCGTCACAAAAGGTGTCCGGGAATATCGAAGGACCATTCCGTCCTGCATCATTGACTCGGATGTGGTGCTGGAAATTGGATGCGCGTGGGGGACGACAACCGCACGCCTCTATCGAGGCGCTTCGCCTTGCGATTGGGATCGGTAAAGGAAAAGCCCTGGCGAGGGCGAGGATTTCCCATCCCGGAATTCGCTTCGAACGCATCGACGCTTTCGACATCGACTCCGTCAGAACACTCGGATTTCATTTCAACAAGATTTACATCGATGTCTCCGGATCCCCAGACATTTACGATGTTCTCAAGCTGACGCTTGCGTATGAAGCTCTGTTCGAGCCCAGCCTGATCGTCGTAAGGAGCACGAAACTCAAACGATTCGTTCCCAGGCGCAGCACGTGGCCGATTGTATCAGAGCCGATCCCGTAGCAGACACCAGTCCTCCACCTTTCACGAACGACTGAACTCTATGTCATGTACGGATCGATCACGGGAGCGATCATCGATGCGGATCCTGGGAGGCCTATCCCTCCTGCTTCATCTGATCTTGCTCCTCGACTACGCCGGATCCCCCAGCGGGACACCGGTCTTCTGGCGCTACTCAACATCACGTCTACTCTTGATCTGCATCTACGCACTCTTCCTGGCGTTCCATATCCCCTTCATTTATTACGTATCCGAACGGGCATCCGCCTCGAGGCTTCTGTTCGGATTACTCTTCCTGTCGGTGCTCTACGCTGGCATCGAAGCCCTGATTCGAGTGCACGGTTTCGGGATGATTACGCCCGCGAAACGGTATCGCGCCGAGTACTGGTTTCAGGGGCATCCGAACCGAAGTTCGGCGCCACATTGGGGGGCGCCTCTACACTACCCAACTGTATGAGACGGAAATTCACAACAACTCGGCAGGCTATCACGATCACGAACACACGTGCGAAGAGGACCCAGGCGTTTATCGCATCCTGCTGATCGGAGATTCCTTCGTGGAAGCGTTCCAGGTTCCCCTAGAGTCGACGGTACAGACCCACTTGCGGGATCGGCTGCAGGAGTCAGGGATTGGTGCGGAGGTCATTGCGGTGGGAGAAAGCGGGAAGGGATTGAACTGGCAAATGTCGATTCTGCCGGGGCTGCTCGACTGCTATGCGCCTCAACTTGTCATTTCGGACTACATCGCTCCGCTCTACGTGTTCCGTGACGGTGCAACACGCCCGAAGTCATCTGGAGGAAGCGTGTCAGCCGGCCCACCATCGATTCAGTGGGAGAGTCTGTTGAGAACCCACCCCGTCACCGACGCACTGATCTGGAAGAACCTTTCGAATTCGGCTGGCTTCGTACTCGTGAGCCTTGCCCGAATCCTCGACGCCCGCCCCGCGCCAACCCCTTCAAGCCCGGCACCGACCGCATCAGTCTCAATGATAAGTGCGGTCGACCGGGCGGCCGACCAGTATGCAAGCCTGCAGCGTGAACTGGGCGAGAAAGGCGCGAGGCTGCTGGTCGCCCTCTACCCGATCTCTTCTACCGTCTCAGAGCGACGCTCTCCCGGGGCTCCCACCCCGTTGTCGGGCCGTCTCGAGGACCGGATGGAAGCCAGACTCGACTCGGCTAACGTACCCTATGTCGATCTGACTCGGTCATTCTCTGTCGCGGACCACGACGTCACCGCCCTCTTCATTCCTGGAGACGGTCACCTGACAGAGACCGGGCATCGTCTGGTTGCTGAAAGCCTGGTCGGAGCCATTCGCCAGGAATTCCCTAGAAACGATCCTCCCTAAGGCATGAACCCGCCCAGAGTGGCGCAATAAAAAACGGGGCTACGCCTTACCTGACGCACACCCCGCTCATACATAGTCTGGTGCCGAAGGCGGGGGTCGAACCCGCACGGGCTTGCGCCCACTGGATTTTGAGTCCGCTTCCTCCCTCTAAGTAAAGTGATGTGAATCCTGAAGTTGCGCGGGTCACCCTCTACAACCTGACTATACTCGGTCTACGAGAGCTGATCAAGGTTAATCGAGATTAATCGAGTTGTATCTGCGGATGGACACCATTGGGACACTTCTGAAACCCCACAAGATGGTTTGGATAAGTGCGCTGGTTGACTTAACAATTGTCAAGCAGTAACATTAGTATGCCCAAAAAACGGGCATCATAACAGGAGAATAGACAATTGAAGCTAATCGGTGTTGCAGAGGCAGCGGAGCAGAAAGGGTGCACCAGGCAGGCAATTTGGGGAGCTATCAAGAGAGGCGAGCTTGACGCGCAACAACCCGGGCGATCCTACATCATAGAGGCCAACGCAAGATTCCACCAGTGGATTCCAACAGGTCGAGGCTCAACAAGCCGCACGGTATTCAGACTTGGCGAGTTCTTCTGCGGCCCAGGGGGATTGGCCAGAGGCGCATTAGAGGCTGAGGTGAGGGCAAATGGTTCAGATTACCGCCTCGAGCACGCTTGGGCGAATGACTATGACGAGGATTCCTGCGAAACCTACCGAAACAATATCTGCCCCAACTCTCCCAGAACAGTCATACACGAAGATGTCCGAGAGATAGACATCTCAAGCCTTCCGGCAATTGATGCGTTCGCATTCGGATTCCCCTGCAACGACTTCAGTGTTGTGGGCGAGCAACGAGGAATAGACGGGAAGTTTGGTCCGCTATACTCCTATGGCGTGAAGTTGATAGAAACACTGAGACCCCAGTGGTTTCTCGCCGAGAATGTAGGTGGGCTCCGAAGCTCAAATGAGGGAAGCGCATTCGAGAAGATCCTGGCTGATCTCGCCAACTGCGGCTACAACCTTACGTCACACCTCTATAAGTTCGAGGACTACGGAGTTCCCCAGTCACGCCACCGGATTATTATCATCGGTCTGCAACAGGATCTTGGGCTGACATACCGTGTCCCCAAGCCCCCAGGAAACATCGTGACTTGCCAAGAAGCAATCGAGAATCCTGCCATTCCCGCAGACGCGGCCAACCACGAGCTGACTCGGCAGTCCCCCGCTGTTGTGGAGCGACTACAACACATCAGGCCTGGAGAGAATGCTTGGACAGCAGATCTACCAGAACGGTTGAGGCTGAACGTCAAATCTGCTAGGCTAAGCCACATATACAAACGACTAGACCCAGATAGGCCTGCATACACTGTGACGGGAAGTGGCGGGGGAGGAACTCACGTCTACCATTGGTCTGAGCCGCGTGCACTCACAAACAGAGAGCGTGCTCGTTTGCAGACATTCCCTGACAACCACACTTTCTATGGTTCGAAGGAGAGCGTGCGAAAACAGATAGGCATGGCAGTGCCGGTAGAGGGTGCAAGAGCAATCGTTGAAGCAGTCTTGAAGACTTTCGCGGATGTGGACTACCCCTCTATTGAGCCGAATATAGGCTACCAAAGCCCGGAGTCCGTTGAGGAGCAGTTGAGACTCGCAGTCTGAGGCAAGTATGATCACGAGAGGCTTGTTCGATTCGGTGCTTCTGCAACCGGCTCTAGGGGGCGCCGACACACTTTATGTCGTCTCTGGCTATGCAACCCCTGCAATGGCCTACGAGCACTTCTCTTCCCTTGAGCGTCCCTTTAGAGTGAATCTGATTGTCGGCATGTGTCCTCGAGATGGGATAGGCCGCGGGAACCACCTAGGGTTCCAGAGATTATCGGCTGAGGACAAACCTGATCACTTCTCGTGTCGCTATCTGGTTGAACCGCCGCCTGCGCATTCCAAAGTTTATGCCTGGTCGAGGGGAACCAATCCGGAGAAAGGCTTCTCTGGATCGGCAAACTACAGTCTCAACGCATTCGGCACGGATCAGCGGGAAACAATATCCGAGGATGATCCTCTTGAGTGTCTGGACTACTACAATAGGTTGCTAAGCGAAACCCGAGACTGTTGTGACGAGGATATCGAAGACCTTATCAACATATATGACGAGATCCGGTCTGGTTCTAGAGCAAGGGATCAGCACGATGTCCCGATGGCGGAAGACAGAGGCAACCAACCTGACTATGGCACCGAGAGTGTCACACTGAGTTTCCTCGACCGTAGCGGCAATCTCCCCGGCAGATCAGGCCTAAACTGGGGCCAACGGCCAGAATACAACCGCGACCCAAACCAAGCTTACATAAGGGTTCCCGTCGATGTTCAGCGATCTGGATTCTTCCCAGAACGGAGTAGACACTTCTTGGTTCGAACAGACGATGAGCGCATCATCTTATGCACCCGTGCCCAGGACAATGGAAAGGCCATTGAGTCTCCCGAAGACAATAGTGTCCTTGGGCTCTACTTCAGGAACCGACTTGGCGTAGCCCCTGGTCGACTTGTCACAAAAGAAGACCTCCTCCACTACGGTAGAACGGACGTGGTGTTCTACAAGATCGATGAAGAAAACTATTACATGGACTTCTCCCGGTGATAGCAAGCCGGCTCTGTCGAGACGAGCCTTCCAGGAGTTTATCTTTTCTTGGTATGATGAGAATGGTCGGGAATTCCGCTGGCGGAAAACTCAAGATCCGTATGAGATCCTCGTTGCCGAGTTCCTGCTCCAGAAGACTCATGTCCGGAAGGTCCCGGAGGTATACGAAATCTTCCTAAGTCTCTGGCCCAGGATAGACGATCTCGCAACTGCGGACCACGAACGGGTAGAGGGAGTCGTAGGTCAGTTGGGTTTCCGGTATCGTGCCCAACGCCTCGTAGCTACCGCTAGAACAGTCCTAGACAGCTACTCTGGAGTCATACCCAGGGATTACAATGAGTTGCTCTGCCTGCCCGGCGTTGGCCCCTATATCGCTACGGCAGTATCAGTGTTTGCTTTTGGCGAGCGACGAGTTGTCGTTGACACAAACGTCATAAAAATCCTGGAGCATTTTTTCGGCTTCCGATCAAGCAAACCCCGGCCGCGAACCGATAAAGCAGTGTGGGAGTTCGCTGACTCTCTGGCTCCGAGCTCGAGGGTCCAAGACTTCAATTGGGGCCTTCTAGACTACTCTGCAGCTGAGCTCTAGCCACTCTGGCAAACACAGAACCCAGGTAACCAATGAGAATCTACTTGATCAAGGTGAATAACGCGGAGGTCGTCCGCCGGACGGTTGATAGCGAGAGATTCACACACGATGGGATCTACAACTTCGAGCAGGACATCGAGGTTGGCGATGCGGTGTTCATATACCTGGGTGGAGATCGAAGTCTGATTGATTGGAGTCAGGGGATCAGGGGAGTCGGCAAAGTTGTGGCAACACCGTATGACAAAGGATACGACACGAATAGGCCGCGGAACTTCAAGATAGATATCGAGCCTACTCACATATTGGCGGACTCCATACCGCCCAAGAGCACTAAGATTCACAAACAGCTAGCTTCGCAACTCTATGATATCCCATACGTGGGAGCCAACCACTTCCCAAACCAGGCCATTGCCAGTTCTACGGATGAAACTGGCATTCGGGCACTTGTCAGCGTCTATCAGGAATACGGCGACTACCAATTCCTAGAATTTCCTGACCTAGCGGGGCTTGTAGAGCCGCCATCCGGACTACCCGCGTCACGCAAACACTATGCAAGGATAGCCACTGCCCTGCAGGCAAAGCGTTTCTTGATCCTAACGGGGCTTTCAGGATCTGGAAAGACCTTACAGGCGCTTTCGTTCTGCAAGTGGCTATCTCCCCCTACAGATTCCAGCCGCTTTGCGCTTTTGGAGACGTCTCTTCTTTCCGAGGAGTTTCAAGCAAACTATGAGGTAGTTTCGTTCTCCAGTGAACTGGTAGAGGTCATCAATAGGAATGGGGAATCGGGAAAGATCATACCTCTCCCGACACAGGCCATTTACGAGTGGCACGATGCCCTTAAGGGTGGTCTGATAGCCAACAACGATGACCCAAAAGCCGTGCGTCATGACATTGGTGAAGGATCGCGTTACCAAAAACACATTCACGGCTTCTACAACGAGCTCTTCAAGCTTGCCGTTCGAATGGCAGAAGCGACACCGGCGACCAACGAAAAGATGCTCTCGTGCGTGCACCTAGTTCCGGTCGGCGCAGATTGGACAAGCAGTGAACACCTCCTCGGCTATCCTGATGCACTCCAGTCCAAGAGCTATCGGAAACCTGACAGCGGGGTTCTTGATTTTCTGCTTCGAGCAAAGGGAGACCCAAGCACCCCATACTTCCTGATTCTTGACGAGATGAATCTCTCTCACGTTGAGCGTTATTTCTCAGATTTCCTTTCAGCAATGGAGTCTGGTGAGTCAATCCATCTGCATGACGACGATGGACAACTCTGGGATGGTGTTCCTGCCGAGCTGCCTATCCCGGCGAACTTGTTCGTTATCGGAACAGTCAACGTGGACGAAACCACTTACATGTTCAGTCCAAAGGTTCTAGATCGTGCGAATGTTATCGAATTCTCTGTATCTGAGGCTGAGATATCCACATTCCTCGAGGGTCCCTACAAGCCAGACCTCAGGGAGATTGAGGGAGCAGGATCCATCTATGCTGATGGGTTCCTTCAATCTGCGATGCAGTCAGCAGTTCGCCTTGAACCAGAGCATCATGAGAAGGTAGCTCAGGTTCTCAGAGGGTTCTTCCCTCACCTTGAGCAAGTGGGCGCAGAGTTCGGCTATCGGACGGCCTACGAGATCTATCGCTATGTCTTCTTCAATCGGGAGTGGGTTGGGAGTGAATGGGACTTCCAGACTTGTATGGACGAGGCGATCTACCAGAAGCTGCTACCTAAGCTACATGGCTCAAAGAGACGGTTGCAGCCAGTCCTCGACAGCCTTACTCGCCTTTGCTTGAAGGATGGTGTGATCGGTGAGAGCGACCAGGTTTCAGACGAGTTGCTAAGGAAGGAGAATGCACTCTACTGGAACTCGCTTGTTAAGCTGAGAAAAATGGCCATCCGGCTGTCAGAACAGGGATTCACGAGTTTCGCAGAGGCCTGAGGCAGTTCGATGAGATTCCCAGGAACAAATGTAGAGCTCAAGATCATCTCCTCACGAGACGGCGTTGACGTCCAGTGTATGGAGGAGCAGGAGCGCTACGAATACGAGCTTGATACCGATAGCTACAACCTGAATGAGATTCCCGGAGTCGTGATCCCGAGCAGGATCAACAGACAGTATGCATCAGGCGTCTTGGCCCCCGGTAGCTATGTTGGATCGTTCAAATTGACGTTGGTCGACCGCTCAGCGGCCGAGGTCTCGCACCTCTATGTCGAAGTTCATTCGAAAAAGCTCGCTTACGAGTCGGAATACAGAGCAATGCTGGAGGACATCGCAGAGAAGTGCACTGACCTACTACTGCGAGTCAGCTCCCCTGCAGAGCAAACCTTCGTGCCTGACAGATTCGCTGACGAGTCAACGCTTGCTCAGAGGCTCTATTTCCTCCTCGGCCTTCTGGGAGGACAGGACTTCCGAGGAGCCTTGGACAGACTTATTGCTTTCCCAAACACTCAATGGAGCGAAGAACAGAGGACTGTGGACCTCCATCAAGTCGGCAGACCTACTAGAGCGATCATGCGTCAAATTTCGTCAGCGACCCCCAGGAGACCTACTCCGACAGGGCATCCTCTTGAAGTGACCTTCCCATCGTTGCCATCCCGTGTCGAGAGATCATCAAAGCAAGATACCGTAGACACCCCGGAGAATCGCTTCGTGAAGTTCGTTCTCCAAAGTTTCCTAGGCACACTTGGTAGGTTGCTAGACTACTTCCACCGAACTGCCAGAGGGGACTATCCTAGGCTTGAGAACGATATCCTCCAACTAGTAGCGGACTTCGAAGAGACCCTCACGGATTCGTTCTTCAAGCACGTTGCACCGATGACATCGCTGCCTCTCAGTAGTGTTGTGCTACAGCAAAAGGACGGCTATAGGCAAGTTTTGCGGGCGTGGTCCCAGTTCCAGATAGCAGCAAGGCTAACTTGGGCCGGGGGCGACGATGTATACCGTGGGGGAAAGAAGGATGCGGCCATCCTCTATGAATACTGGGTCTACTTCAGATTGTTGGATCTTGTATCAGAGGTGTTCGAATTCGATCAGCCACCAATCGAGAGTCTACTGAACCAAGATGAGTTCACATTGAGACTCAAGTCGGGTAGGCACGTGGTAGTCGGGGGTATCTATCGTGGAATGGGTCGAACGCTTCAGGTTGAGTTCAGCTACAACAGAACATTCCCAGGAGGAGTTGGTCAGTATCCCGAGGCCGGATCGTGGACCCGTTCGATGCGTCCTGACTATTCTCTTTCGCTGTGGCCGGCAGGCGTGAACAAGGTGCAGGCAGAGAATCAGGAGCTGGTTACCCACGTTCATTTTGATGCCAAGTATAGGGTGGATAGTCTACTAGAGCTCTTTGGAACCGGAGACGACGATCTAGAAGAGGACAGAACCCATCAACGGCGCAGCAGCTATCAAAGAGCAGACCTGCTCAAAATGCACTCATATAGAGATGCGATCCGAAGGACAGCCGGCGCCTACGTGATCTACCCAGGAACTGAGGGAGTCCAATTCTCAGGATATCATGAGTTGCTACCTGGTCTGGGGGCATTCGCGCTAAGGCCAGACTCGCTAGATGACGGTTCTGATAGCATCCAGCAGTTCCTTCGCGAGGTTGTGGCGAATGTCTGTGATAGGGGCTCGCATAGAGAACTCCAGAGCTACTACACGCACAAGATCCACGCAACTACTCCTGACCCTGTTCTCAAAAGCTTGTCAGAGGTAGTGGATGGTTCTAGAGTGGTTCCTCCAACCGAAACCTTCGTTCTGCTCGGCTGGATCAGAGGTCCAGATCATCTCGAGTGGATAAAGACATCTCTTCTCTACAATTTCAGAGCGGAAGATCGAAGAGGGTCGCTGAGACTAAGCCAGACCGTGTCTGCGGCCACTTACCTTCTACTCCACGGTGAGGGCGAACGTAGATCTGGGGGGCGCCTACTAGGAGTAAAAGGTAGTGGACCTCGCGTCTTCTCAAGTGAGTTACTGGAAGAAAGAGGCTATCCGTATCCCGCAAGCGGGCACTATCTCGTTTTCGACGTAAATGAACTTGAAAGTGATGATCCGCTAAACGGCTACGATTGGGATCTAGCAATGGTCCCAGGGTCTGGATCCGGAAGACAATCAGGCTTGCCCTTTGGCGTGGCACTCAGTCAGCTAATGAAGGGCGCAATTGAGAGATGAGCACGGGGCCTCACCTACTGATCAACCTTCCCTACGTAATCCTTCAGGGTTGCCCTTCGATACCAGCAATTTCTCCACGGCTTCTTTAAGATGTTCTGGCGCAAGATGCGCATAGCGCATTGTCATCTTGATATCACGGTGTCCCAAAAGGTTCGCGATTGTTCGAAGATCGACACCTTCCATGACCAAGATGCTTGCGAAGGTGTGCCTCAGGTCATGGATCCTTAGGTTCCGCTCGATCCCTGCAAGCTCCAGGGCTTTCCGAAAGGCAGTGCGCGGATCAACCCGAGGTCTCCCGTCCTTGTTACTGAATACATAGCTACATACGCTGCCGTCTAGGATTCTCTTCGGGTGACAGATAATTGTATCTCGAACGGCCGTATTCATAGGAATGTATCTGCAGTCACCATTCTTGGAATCTGGCACTGTGATGATGCCCGACCTCAGGTCAAGATTCTCCCATCTCAATGAAAGAAGCTCCCCCTTCCTCATCCCCGTGTAGACCGCCAAGGTGAAGAACGTGCGCCACGTTGGCGTGACTGCACTCAGAAACCGGTCGAGCTCATCTCGCCTCAAGAAATCGAAAGCGCCCGGGTTCTCCTTTCTCTGCTTGACACCCCAAGCAGGATTTGTCTCAAGGTAGTTCCAGTCTACCGCCTTGCTCAGCATGTTTTTTAGACAGCAGAGCTCACGATTCACAGTCGCGTCAGCAAGCCCGCTTGCCCGCCGCATTGAGACATACGACTCGACATCGCGCCTGGTGATATCAATCAAGTATCGGCTCCCGAAAACCGCCCGAAGATGCTTTGCGCTAATCCTGTCTCTAGCTTAGGAGCTGGCCTTCTTCTCATTTCTCGACCAGACCTCAAGGTATTCCTGCGAGTAGTCTGAGAACCTCAAAGGCTTTCGTTTCGGGCGTTTCAGGATCTCCCCTCTGAGACCGTCAGTCTTGATACTATCCCGCCATCGCCGGGCTAGATCCAGTCGATTAGCGGTCTTTCTCTTACGAACTCTTCTGCCAGAATCTGGGTCTGAGTAGCTGACCTCTACGAGGTAGTCTCGTCTTCCCTCGAGCTTCCATATCCCTGATTCGACCTTGTCACCCTTTGCGTAACTCATAGCTAGAACCTATGCGAGCACGATCGGGCATACGGATTGTGCCCGAGCTATCGCTATCATCAGTTTTTTCATCGATTTAGCCGAAAAACAGCTAGGAACTGTTTTTCTGTAGGTGTTCGCAAAAGCTCGCATTTGCTCGCATTTTCCTACGTTTGGAGCTCTTGAGCATACCGCTTGAAGGTCTCTCGGGCAGCTCATGCCGCATCACGATCGCTTGGTTTGTAAGTGCTACCTGCCCGTGTATCTAGGGTCCAATTCTCACGAATCGCTTTCGGTATCCAGGCAATCGGGTTCCGGACCCGATTCCTGGGATCCCGCGAGTAGGCAACCACCTTCTTGATCCGTGCTGTATCAGCGACCTCTCCTAGCTCCTTAGCTGTCTGTGGATCAATGCCTTCGTTGAGCAGGACTTTGATGCCAGGCGATCCATCGTCGTGTTGTTGTTCTTCTTCTTCTTGTTCTTCTTTGGAGTGGTCTGCTCCCGGACGGCTGCCGGGCCTCTGCTGGCCATTCCTGGGTCGACCGGCGACGTATATCTCATATTTACATACCGTTACAACTGATCCCCTGTTGGTCGATTTTACCACCAGTTCGCCAATTGTTGATAGCGTGTCCAGAAGCGTGCGGATCTGACGAGGCGTGCACCCTATCTCGAGTGCCATCTCGTCACGTCCCATTACCAACTGTCCGCGACGTAGCATTATCACGTCTCGAGACGTTGGGACGGCTTTGTCCATGTAGTTCGCTCTGAACAGTATCTCGGTCCAGAAGGCCCTGATTAGCAGCCTCTGCCTCTTGGGGAAGCTGTTGACCAGGTCGTAAAAGGGCCTTCGACGAATGGATACGTGACCTGCCATTCCGGAACGCGCCTCCTCCAACCCATTCTGGCTCGAGAGCCTACGAATGGACCTCTTGGCTGGGCAGAACGACGT
>CEVA01041651.1_pt1 | contig 17334 bp, 14 predicted proteins | sample 361521 | NCBI WGS metagenome assembly CEVA01 (sample SAMEA2622823, study PRJEB7988) | marine metagenome | isolation source: saline water (ENVO:00002010), including
GACTTTTGGTGCGGTTGGGTAAAGCTGAACCGAAAACCAAGCATTCCTGGCTGGTCTTTCCAATCGGCGACAAGTGAGCGACTTTCCGGTTTTTCCAGTGGGATTTTGCCTAAGATAGAAAGTCGATCTGGATGTTCCATGGCCGCTTCTAGTGCTAGGTCGTCGGAATTCGGATCCCAGCTTGGTGGGTGAATGATCGCCGCATCAACGCCGCTCGCGTCCATCTCATTGAGAAGGTCATTGGTTAAGAAGTTTGGGATTTGCCGGTGCCCTGGGTTTGATGGGAGGTTGTTTGCCCAAAGATGCACTTGTGCGTCTACAATCAGCATATTTTTGGCCTTTCAATTTATAGATAATCCGTAAGCGGTATCAGGTATATGACAAACCATGGCGCTAGCTAGCATTCACCGCTCGGTGTAAACGAGCCAGCAGTTCGCCGTTTTCCTCAGCGGAAAAGTTGTCTACCGTTGGTACGCCATTTCCTGTTGTCCCGTCCACCACTCCAGATTCGACCATTCCGTGAAGTAGGTCGGTCTCAGCGCCAACCAATGGCAGCAAGTTCTTTCCGGCGATTCGAGACATGCCTGCCACTAAGCCATATCCGCCCCAATTGGACACGCTTGATATGACTAATCTGTCTACCTGGTTCACGGCGGGATCATTCGGCAAGGAGTCAATTTGAGGGATGACATCGGCTAGGTTGCCCATGCCAATCTCGTTGCCACCATCGCCGATGCCAACCGAAGGAACAGCAGAATCAAATAGATAATCCAATCTGGCGGTATATGGAGATATGTCCACATAGCGCATATTTCGATATGTACCTTCCATGGTTCTACCGCAGCGTTCAATAGAAATAAGTAGTGAGGGCTTGATCTCGTCCAAGATGGCCTTGGCTTGCATCTTGCTCTGAGGCACACTATCGATGGGAAATTCGATTACGGGGGAACCATTCCCGAATTTACGGAGAACTGGTGTGGTGTATACGTCGCTTATGTAAGTGATTTTTCGTCCGAGTGCTTTAAGAGCTTCACCGATGGCAATCGCTCCAGGAGGGCCATCGGTCTCTGGTGTCCCGGACATTACAACGTAGAACCCGGTGACTATGATGACGTGTCCGGGGTTGTCCATTATAAATTGGGCGGCTTGGGAGCAATAATCATCGGGAAGATAGGGCCGTAGCGCCAGCATTCCCCGTTTGTCCTGGGACAATATGATGTCCTCTATGGTTTCGGAAGCTTCCACTGATTCCTCACACCTGTCCTTTAATTGATAACCGGCTTTTATAGGATCGAATAGTCGGAATCCATCTTGTTGGTGATGAACATACGGCCAGGGGCGTGGGTAATCATTAAAGGTGGTTTGCAATTCAAGGCCACCGCTTGGGGAGTCACTCCACAGGCCCAGAAAACTGGTTCCTCATCATCTTTGATCTCAACGGCGTCTCCAAAGTCGGGCCTGGAGATATCTTGGATACCAATGTCGATGGGAGTCCCTATATGAACCGGAGCGCCGTGGGTTGCCGGGAACCTGGAAGTAACCTGAACAGCACGGACCACCTGACTTCTTTTAACAGGACGCATGCTCACCACCATTGGTCCTGAGAAAATACCAGCAGGGGAAGTTGCGATGTTTGTGATGTACATAGCCACGTTGTTTCCGGTTTGTTGATGACGGAGGGGTATCCCCGCGTCAACCATCGCTGTTTCAAAAGAAAAGCTGCATCCCAACAAGAAAGAGACCAAATCGTCGCGCCAATACGGCTCGATCGTGTCCACTTCGGCGGTCAGCTGTCCGTTCTCGTATATCATATAGCCGGAGGCGTCAGTTCGAATGTCGGCGCCACCTGAAGTGAGAACCGGTTCCACCTGACCTGGTTCTATGACCTCAAGCAGTGGGCATGGCTTCGGATTCCTCTGACAAAAGAGCAGAAAATCGAAGGCCAGTTCTTTGGGGAGAATGGCTAAGTTGGCCTGGACGTGGCCCGGCGCAACGCCGGAGGTGATGCCTCGCCAGTCGTTGGAGCGAATCTTCTGTCGAACTTCCTGGGCGGAACCGGTAATGGTCTGGGTGGCCATTATTTCACTCCCTTGTGGTCGCGAATCAGATAAACGCTGAGTAACCTAACCTTGTCCTTGGAAATCAGCAGGTACGAGGGTAAGGTCATGATAATTGTACCCCTGTCAAGCGTCAATATTCAGGCATGGCTAGGGATGCAATGGTGATCAGGTCCAAGAATTTTGAGATACCGGCAGGTGTGAAGAATACTCGGTTTGATATACTTTTGTAGGTATTGAATAGGCGTACCGGAGATTCTCCCGACCCTTGTATCACCTTTTTGTGTTGACCAGTTATGGAATAGTACCAGGTCTGTTGGCCGAGACGATTGATCGCGGAGGTATGTCGTGTGAGATTGGGGTGGATATTAATCAGATAGACGATAACGGAAAAACACCTCCCGATGCTGTGCTGGTCGATCTATCTTCTTTGGAGCAAATTGAGGTTCGGCATGTCATCGAAGAATGTCAGGACAGGAAACTCCCAGTGCTTGCCGTGGTGCCGAGGGATGTTCTGCATGCTTACGACCCATCTTTAAACCCTGATGAAGTGGTTGTAAGTCCTGTTTCTGAGTCTGAATTGACTACCCGGGTGAAATTGGCAATATACCGTGTGGCCGGCCCCTCCGGCCCCAAATTACTCAAGGTAGGAGAGCTCTCCATAGACTTGGAACGGTATGAAGTCACCGTTTCAGGAAGAAGAGCGGCTCTGACTTATAAAGAGTTCCAACTATTGGTCTTGCTGGCTTCTAATCCAGGCCGGGTCTACACCAGAGAAACGCTGCTCAGTCAGATCTGGGGGTACGATTATTTGGGGGGTACCAGGACGGTGGATGTACACATTCGGAGACTCCGCTCTAAGTTGGAATCCACTGGTTACTCCATTGTTGAAACCATTTGGAACGTGGGATACCGATTCAGAGAACCGGTTTAATTAGACAATGATCACGGGGCCCCGGTGAACCATTAAAAAGAGGACCTGGATCAATCTCGGGAAATCAGGCAAATTGTTGGCAGGTCTTAATTGCCAAATCAATCCGGGTTAGTTAGCATGAAATATTGGCTAGAATAATTAAATGCTAATAAGGTTTTGCTAATGACTATCTATAATTTTGCTGCAGGTCCGGCAATACTGCCGGCTCCCGTGCTTCAAGAAGCCCAGGAGGATCTTGTCTCTTATCCCGGTTCGGGTATTTCGCTACTTGAAATGAGCCACCGATCTAAACCGGTTCAGGACATGATCCAGGCCGCTGAAGATGAAATTCGGGTGCTGGCTGGGATTCCCGATAATTATCATATTTTATTTTTGCAGGGCGGCGCTTCATCCCAGTTCTCCATGGTTCCCATGAATCTGCTTACTTCGGGGGGTAAAGCAGACCATTTAGTGACGGGGAATTTTGCAAATTTGGCATTGATAGACGCCCAGAAAATAGGAGACGTTCGCGTTGCGGGATCAACTGAAAGCACCAATTATGATCGGATTCCTACTCAGGATGAACTGAATCTAGACCCAGATGCTGACTATGTACATTTTACCGGTAACAACACTATTTACGGCACAGAATGGCCTGCAGAACCGGAGGTGGGTAACGTTCCTCTGGTGGCGGACCTCTCTTCCAATATTTTTAGCAAACCTATAGACGTCTCTAAATACGGATTGATATACGCAGGGGCCCAGAAGAATCTTGGTGCAGCCGGGGTAACGCTGGTTCTTGTGCGGGATGACCTGCTATCCCGAAGTCCGGATACCCTGCCATCTATGTTGAATTACAACACCCATTGCAAGGGGCATTCTGCTTATAACACCCCACCAGTGTTCTCCATCTACGTTTTGGGTCTGGTTATAAAATGGTTGGCCCATAAGGGTGGTCTCGATCAGATGGCGGCACAGAACGAAGAGAAGGCAGAAGTTATTTATAATCAATTGGATGCTTCGGAGTTCTACCGAGGGCACGCTATCAAGGGCAACCGGTCCCGCATGAATGTGACATTCAATTTGCCCACTCCGGAGTTAGAAACCCAATTCGCCGCCGAAGCCACTACAGAGGGTCTAGTCGAATTAAAAGGCCACCGTTCGGTGGGTGGAATTCGAGCGTCTATCTACAATGCCTTTCCCAAAGACGGCGTAGATGCGCTGGTGTCATTTATGAAGGAATTCGAGCGTGCTAACGGCTAGCAAAGTAAACATGAGCTATTAGTTCGGAGCCAAATATGACGACCGTAAAACTGCCATCTGGAAATTCTTTGGAGATCGAAGACGCCCTCTACGCGTTCGTGAGAGATGGACTAACTCCTGGTACGGGAAAAACTGTGGATGAAGTGTTTAGTATCCTCGGTGCTTTAGTGTTGGAGTTCGAACCAAAGAACTTGGAATTGCTGGAAAAACGCACAGCCAGGCAGGCTAAAATAGATGAATACTATGTGAACAAGAGAAAAGCAGGATGGGAACCCTCTGTCGAATCCGGAATGAAAGATGCCTCAGATTTAGGTCAATTCCTGGTTTCAGAAGGTTTCCTTGAATCAGAAGCCTCTTCTGCAGATCCTCGTACCTTCAACATGACCACTCCTGAACTGGACTTTGAGATGTCTCAAAACGGGCCAGAGTTGGTCACTCCAGTGAACATAGCCAGCATGGCGGTCGGTGGGGCGAACGCCCGATGGGGCAGCCTTTATGACGCCTACTTCCTCAGCGATATCCACTCCGAAATCGACCGTGATTTAAACCGCGTACAGCGTTTGCAGATGGTCGTGGATTGCACCAACCAGTACTTAGATGAACATGTCGCTCAGTGGGAGGACGGCCGAAGTTTCAGCGACATGATGTCTTATGTCGTACGACCTAATTGTAATGGTAAACAGGAGCTTATAGGGCTTACGGTAGATAGCTCAGAGGTTAGGCTGCTGGACCCTGATAAATTTGTCGGTTTCAATAAGAGTGAAGATCAATTAACCGAGTTCTTTTTGGAAGATAACAACCTCAAAATACAGTTCCAACTTTATGAGGGTGGAACTGTCAATAAAGAGAACGGACAATTCAGAGATTTATTCGTCGAGTCAGCAATCACCAATATAGTGGATTTCGAAGATGCCGTAGCTATTGTCGATGGAGAAGATATGGCATTGGCTCTGCGGAACTACCTAGGATTGATTAGGGGTGACATTCAGGCTTATGGCTCTAGAGGGTCACTTAAGACCATGAACTCGGACATAAACTTTATAGGGGTAGACGGTCTTGCCCGCACGGTTAAGGGGTCTAGTTTGATGTCCGTTCGCAATGTATCCCTGCATATGTACACGGACATGGTGAAGTTAGACGGCCAGGAAATCTCTGAAAGAATGCTCGGGGTGCTGCTGACTACATTGATAGCCACGGCCCATGACAAAGGCTCGTCAGGCTCCGGGGGCCTGCCAGTGCGTCAACCAAATAGCATCAAGGGGTATGTTTATCAGGTTACCCCTAAACTGCAATCGGCGGAGGAAGTAACTGAACAGGTGCGTTTCTTTGAAGCTGTTGAAGATAGTTTAGGTCTAACGCGGAACACTATACTTCTTGGGATCATGAATGAAGAATTAGGAATGACACTGCAACTCGCAGATTCGCTCAAAGCTGCCCAGAGTCGCGTGTTTTTCACTAATACAGGGTTCTTAGATCGCACAGGGTCTCAAATTAGAGTCCAGACTCAAGCGGGCCCTGTTGACCTTCGGGATGACTTGACCAGGGCAGTATTCAACACCAGTTATGAACTGCACAACGTTGACGTGAGCCTCCGAGCTGGAGTTCATACACAAGGCAAGATTGGAAAGGGTATGCAGGTTAAGAATCGGGCCATGGCAGAAATGATGGAGCTTAAGATTAATCACCCTAAGAGTGGTGGAAACACTGCCTGGGTACCTGCTCCGAATCCGAGCCACCTTCACTCTATGCACTACCACATGACTGACGTAGACCAAGTGCAGAGGTTGATGGAAGATTCCCCATACCATGGCATATCTAGGACAGACCTCTTGAATTTTCCTTTATTGGATTCCGATAAGGTCAGCGATGCCGAAATTAAAGAAACGCTTCTACTTAGCTATGCTCATAGCATGGTTGCTTACGTGGAACCGTGGGTGCACCGCGGTATTGGATGTAGTGGCGTTCCTAATTTCAGTCAGATTGAAGAGATGAAAGATCGGGCAACTGAGAGAATAGATGGGGCGATCATCGCTAACTGGAAACTCCACGGCGTTGTCAGCCAAACGGAGATTGAAGAAGCTATCAAAAAGGCGACAGAGATACTCGATCAGCAAAATAATGACAAGTCCGACTACATACCAATGACAGATACTGTGGAGAAGATGGCCACATTGCTGGAAGAGCCGGCCATCGCAGCTGTTCTGCAGATTATCGACGACGCTTTAACATCTCCAAGTGCCTACGTGGAGCCGGCCTTGTTCAAATACCGAAAGGCAGTTAAAAACTCAGTCGATTAAGACCTGACCGGAGCATGTGTCCTACGGATGGGAAAACTGTTCAAGACAGCTAGCAATCCTGCGGGGATTTTTCAGGAATGAGTCTGTCGTCCAACACGAGGCCCAAGTTTTTGAAGAGATTACTTGACCGGTCGAAGGTTCTGCATTATATCGTCGAGGGTGAACGGTCTACTAAGTTTAATTAATCTGATGTCATACATGTAACACTCATACGGTATGCTGATATCTGATCGTTAGCTACTGCTGGGCGAGAAGTGTAGGTCGACGAATGAATGCGAAGGGAACGAAAAACCGTGCATTGATCAGGTGACGTTGGCACTGGCTCGGTCAATGAAGCGTGCTACTTGCGCAGCGATGGCCGCGTGGTCAGGAGCCTTGAGTTCAGGGTCGTTTTCCATTAATTTAGTCGCCTCGTACCGGGCCATCTCTAACAATTCACGATCAGTGATGTGGGCCATTTTTAAACTGGGCAGACCACTTTGACGAGTGCCAAAAAAATCACCAGGACCACGCAGTTTAAGATCTACTTCAGCTAGTTGGAATCCGTCATGTATGTCGGCAAGAGCCGAAAGTCGTTCTTTAGCGGTTTCTGACGCCGTGTCGGAAAGAAGCATGCAGTAGCTCTTATGCTTACCACGACCAACGCGACCTCTGAATTGATGCAATTGGGCTAATCCAAATCGGTCTGCTCCATCAATCATCATCACGGTAGCGTTTGGCACATCGATTCCCACTTCTACCACGGGCGTAGTTACCAAAATGTCCAACTCGCCGTCTCGGAACTGTCGCATAACCTTGTCCTTGTCTTTGGGGGACATGCGACCGTGAAGCAACCCCAGTGACAAGTCTGGATATATACTTTCTGAGAGGCGTTGGTGCTCTTCTGTGGCTGCTTTAGATTCTATTGTCTCCGACTCATCTACCAAAGGGCAGACAACGAATGCCTGTCTTCCTTCTTCGATTTGTTTTCGGATGAATCCATAAGCCGTTTCGCGCTGTTCTGGTTCCAACCATTTCGTGGCCACTTCCTGCCGCCCAGCTGGCATTTCGTTAATGGTTGATATGTCAAGATCGCCGAACACGGTTAGTGATAACGTTCTAGGAATCGGCGTAGCAGACATAATTAGTGTGTGGGGATTTTCCTTGCCTCGTTCCTGCAATGCGGAGCGTTGCAGGACACCGAAACGATGCTGTTCATCGGCTACCGCCAGTGCTAGTTTCGGAATGGAGATACCTTCTTGGATTAGCGCTTGGGTTCCGATCAAAATGTCTAATGTACCGTCGGCGGCACGTTTGGCCAGTTCCCGTTTTACAGGAGCTCGAGAGCTGCCCGTAAGTAGACCGATGGAGACGGGACGATCCATATGCTCCAGGTAAACGGTAATCAAGTGAGGTTCTTGCACCGGACGATCCAATCCACTCAGCAGGTTGCTAATGCTTAGGAAGTGCTGCTCGGCAAGTACTTCTGTCGGTACCATCATGGCACCTTGGTATCCGGCCGCGGCCGCCGACAGAAGCGCTGACAGGGCGACCACAGTCTTTCCACTGCCAACCTCACCTTGCAACAGACGACTCATCGGAGGGGTTCCACCACGCATATCTATCTTGATCTCATCGATGCACCGTTTCTGAGCATCAGTCAATGGAAACGGAAGGGTTTTGTAAAAGCCGTCGATTACGTCGGCAGGAGCTACAAGTTCAATGCCTTTCACGTCGTCACGCTGTAACCTGCGTCGGGTCAGCACTGCTAGCTGAAGGGTGAATAACTCGTCAAAAGCTATCCTGCGGCGGGCTAACTCCCAAGATTCCATATTCTTAGGATAGTGGACTTGGTATACCGCATCCAAAAGGGGCATCAATTTTGTGCGACTTATAATGGTGTTAGGAAGGGGATCGTTCAGGCCGCCTAACCAATCTTGGACTGCCTGCCAAGTCAGCCGGCGCATATTGCGTCGAGTGAGGCCTTCGGTTAAAGGGTATATGGGTACTACTCGGCCGGTATGGACGCTAACTCCGGTGGCGTCTAACGATTCATGCTCGGGGTTTTCGAAGACGAGTTGCCCCCTGAAGACAGACGCTTTACCGCTAATCGCGATGCGGCTACCTGGCTTCAGTGTTCGTGCCAGGAATCTCTGGCCGAACCAGATAGCACGCAGGTTTCCTGAGTCATCACTGAGTACAACTTCCGTATCTCGACGGCCACCCTTTGGGCCCTTGGCCACCTCTCGTGCCTCCCATACAGTAGCCACTACGGTGCATTCTTTGCCGGGCTCCAAGTCCGCTATTTTTACTGCCGTTGAATAGTCCTCATGGCGACGTGGAAATAGGTACAGCAGGTCCCTTATGGTCTTGACTTCTAGTCGTTCGAGACGGGCTGTCAATTTGGTGTCCACGCCCTTGAGCCGGTCAACTGGGGCGTCGACAGTGATTTCTACTGGAGGCATTTTGTAGGCAGGTTTCTTTTTTGTGGCAGGCTTTTCCCCCGTAGGCATTTTCTCCGCTGTTGAGTTGGAAGCAGATTTTGGGGCCCTGGTGGATAATGTATTATGCCTGGGTTTCTGCTTTGGGTGAGGAAGTTCACTCAAAGCCTCACGCCATTGGGTTACCCACTGGGCCCTCAATTTAGTTGACATGGAGCCGTAAGGCTCCTGAAGCATGAACTCTCTGTCGCTGATATCTTGGGCTGCCATCCGTTCGGAGAAACGGGCAACGAACTTGTCCAGACCGCCCACCACGGCCTTGTTGTCGAAGCCTCGGGTCTCCTCAAGTGTGAGGATGTTATGGAATTTATCGGCCCAAGAGGATGAGTCAGTTCGGTCAATGGCCATTATTTGGATACTCTAAAATGCTTAATCGTCTGGATTTGGGGAGTAAGGTTTAACGAATTTAATCGTCCTGGTATGCCTACGGTTCGTTTACATCTATTTAATGTAATCATGCCCATTCCGCATCTAACGTCGCACCTGGGTAATTGCCACGCCTAGGGCATGTGGTCCGATGTAAGTGCCCAAAGTGGAACCAAATCTGGTTTCGATAATTTTTTCGGCGGGTAGAAGGGCAGTCAATTCTTGCTTCAGCGTTGCTGATCGTGTGGGGTCGGTACTGTAGATCACCGCCAATCTTTGCACCGGAGCAAGGTCGTGGACTAGTTCCACTAACCGCTTTGTGGCGCGTTGTAAGTTCCTGGGTCGTTCTACAGGGTGTGCTTCTCCGTCCTGGAGCCTTAGTATTGGTTTTACGTTTAGGATAGATCCCATGAAAGCTCGTGCTTTGCCAATACGCCCTCCTTTCTGAAGGTATTCCAGGGTGTCCAATGAGAACAAACCGTGGTGTAGGTCTAGATTTTTTCGGATTTCAACGGCAGCTTCATGAGAATCGGCTCCATTCTCCAATATGGAAACGGCTTCTAGGACCACCAAACCCAACGGTATGGACGCGAGCTTAGAGTCAATGATTTCGACTTGGGAACCATCATTCAAAGAGGCTTTAGCCTGTTCGGCGGAGTTTAATGTTCCACTTAATTTAGCCGAAACATGTATGGAGATTACCTGGTGACCTTGTTTTACCAGGTCACGGTAGACCTTTTGGAAGTCAGCCACTGTCGGCTGGGCTGTCGTAGGAGTTCGACCTTCTGCTTGGAGACGGGTATAGAAAGCATCAGGTTGGATTTCTATCCCGTCTTTGAGCGTTTGATCATCGACCACCACGTAACATGGTAGGACAGTGATTTGATGTTGGTCAATCAAGTATCGCGGGAGGTCGGCGGAACTGTCTGTAACTATACGTACGCTCATATTCCTTTTTGTCAGTAGCCTTTTAGGTTTATTCAATAGACGCTAAGTATTGAAAATGAGGTTGCCCACCATCTATTACGTCGATTTGGATATCTGGAAATTCCTTTTCCAACTTAGATGCTACCGACTGGGCGTCGACTGGGGTTTTGTGGTTTCCATAATAAATGCTGACTATCGAGTCGGTGTTTATATTGGTTAGGCCTAAAGTTAGTAGTAGAGCCTGCTCTGGATTGTTGTCAGCTATGACTAATTCCCCCTCAAGAATCCCGATGTACTGGCCTTTTTGTACCTCCACTTTGCCGATTTTAGTGCTTCGAACTGCGGCCGCTACTTCTATGGAGGTTACATTGGACAATGAGTTAGTCATTGACTGAATGTTTTCTTGCCAGGGCGCTTCTGGATTGAAAGATAACAATGCAGCCACTCCTTGAGGGATACTTCTGGTTGGAACCACGTGGATTGATGAATCAGACGCCGCTATTTGTTCCGCAGCCAAGATAACGTTGCCGTTATTGGGCAATAAAATAACGTCGTCGGCGGCGGTGGCACGAGCGGCGTCTATTATCTGCTGTATGCTGGGGTTCATAGTCTGGCCGCCTTCGATGACTGAGTCACAACCTGAGTCTAAGAACAGACGGGCCAACCCTTCTCCTTGGGTCACTGGCAGTAACGCCAGGGCAGCCCCGTCGCCGGGGCGTCCGTGATTATCGGAAGCAAATGCATTGTTTTGAGAATCCATGTCTTCGATCTTGACATCAGATAATGATCCCAGTGACTCTGCATATTTGATGGCGGAGGTTGTATCGTTGACGTGGATGTGGACTCGTATGTTCGTCTCAGTGCCTACTACGACCGTGGATAGTGCTGTTTTTTGAAAATGGGTACGAACGCTATTTAAGTCCAGGTTTCTGCCATCCGCTTGATTGATGATGAACTGGGTACAGAAACCCCATTCTTCTTCCACGGTGGTATTAAGATACTCAGTGTTTATACCTCCTCTGTTGGCATTTCCATAAAATCGAGACAAGCCAATCAGGCAGTTCGATCCATCTGTTTCAGATCGGGTGATTGACTGAAGCAGTCCACCGATTAACACCACCACACCCAAACCGCCAGCATCCACCACGCCGGCTTCTTTGAGGACTGGCAATTGTTGTGGGGTTCTTTCAAGCGCATCTTGCGCTGCTTGGTAAGCAGTTCTCCAAAGAGTTTCCAAATCGGCCTGTAATCCCTGGATACCTTCGGCCGCTGCTCGGATTACTGATAGCATCGTACCTTCTGCTGGGTTTCCAACCGAGCTGTATGCCTCGGCAGAGGCTTGGTTGAATGCAGATTTCAATTCATTTGCCGTCAGTACCTCTTTGCCTCTCAGACCATCAGAGAATCCTTTTAGAATTTGAGAGAGGATCACCCCACTGTTCCCTCTGGCGCCGAAAAAGGCGCCGTTGGCCAAGGCCGAAATAACCTCAGATGCGGAGTAGTCTTGGTCTTCAAGACAAGCATCTTTTGTAGCCTGTACCGCAGAACGCATTGTCAGCAGCATATTTGTTCCAGTGTCGCCGTCGGGCACAGGAAATACATTGAGGGAGTTGATGGCGTCTCGGAATTCTTCTAGTCGACCAGTGGCTGAGGAAAATGCGATTTTGAGGTCATGTCCCAGTAATTTGTCCATGCTTAACCCGTCGCTTGCTTTTTAAAGAGCCAGTTTATGGGCGTTACGTTTGCAGTAGGTCACGCGTGTTTGGGCAATTATATCTCATGGATACAGACATTATCTGTGGTTAGAACCGTATTCTTAGTTGAGGTTAGATTAGAGAGGTTCAAGTTAGATGGGAAATAAGAGTTAATCGTTGTGGATTATTATAAGGTTAAACCCTGATGGTATACGTGGGTTCCGCCTTGATTATACCAGTCTGGAATGGGCACGAATTTCCTTGACAGGGTAATATGGCTCAAGTAGTATTACAGGTCGAGGAATATAATGGATTACGCAGTATTTAAAACAGGTGGGAAACAGTACCGAGTTCAACCTGGAGACACGCTCGATGTCGAACTCATTCCCAACGAAGTAAATTCGATTGCCGAATTCGATGAAGTATTAGCTCTCTCTGACGGCGGAGAGGTCACCATTGGGGCGCCGCTAGTATCAGGTGCCAAGGTCACAGCTCAGGTCGTTTCCCACTACAAGGACCGTAAGCTGATGGTCTTTAAAATCAAAGCCAAGAACCGTTACCGCCGCAAGCGTGGGCACCGTCAGACTTACACTAGGTTGCGCATTCAGAATATAGAATTGACTAAACCTCGTGCGTCAAGGCGGAGATCTGCACCCACTGCGACACAGGCAGATGGGGAAGGGAGTAACTAATGGCCCATAAGAAAGCTGGTGGAAGCACAAATAACGGCCGAGATAGTAATTCTAAAAGGCTGGGCGTGAAGCGATACGGTGGTGAAAGCGTGAAAAGCGGTTCCATAATAGTCAGACAGCGTGGCACCCGTATCAAACCTGGCACCAACGTCGGCTTGGGAAAAGATTACACTATCTTCGCAGTGATTGACGGACAAGTGAAGTTTGAATGGGCTGCAAAAGGCCGCCGTAAGGTCAGTGTATATCCAATGGAAGCCGCCTAATCAAGTTTGAATCTTCGTCAAATAAGACGAATGATTGATATTAAACTATAAAAAATATAGAACAATAAAATATGAAAGAAGAAATCCATCCCTATTTTTACAATTCGACGGTTACCTGCTCGTGCGGTAACGTGTTCCAAACGGGCGGGACTCGGCCTACGGTCCGTGTTGAGGTGTGCAGCAAATGTCACCCATTCTATACTGGCGAACAGCGGGTAGTTGACACTCAAGGCCGAATTGAACGGATGAAACGTCGCTACAGTCTTAGTTAATTACAACCCTCTCAGACTGGCAGAAATTATCAAACGAAAAGGAAATCGAGGGCAATACACCCTCGATTTTTCTTTATATTTCCAGGATAGTTTTAATTCACTAAATCGAATCTAGATTTATAGCGGGCTGGACGCTTACTAGATTGAGGAAATAAGTTGGCAGAGAAGCCCATGCATATGTACGGCGGACAAGCCGTAATCGAAGGAGTTATGATTCGTGGCCGCGACTACTTTGGTTTGGCGGTAAGACGCGAAGACGGTTCAATTGAACTCCATCACGAACCCTTAAGCTCTTTGTATAATGGGCGTGCCCGACGTTGGCCGTTGGTTAGAGGATTCCTCACCTTGCTGGAGACCATGCTACTAGGTATTAAGACCTTGCAACTCTCCGCAAATATGGCCGCTATTGATCGCGATCCTGATGAGGAGAAAGGAATTCCAGCCTGGGTTATGGCTACAACTTTGAGTATATCTCTAGCCTTTGGCATTGGGTTGTTCTTTATAGCCCCGCTGTTGATTGCCTGGTCCTTGCACCCTTGGTTGAACTCCGATTTGCTTAGCGAGATAGTTGAGGGCGTGATTCGCATGGCCTTCCTTTTGAGTTATATCGTCATAATCGGGAGGTTGAATGATGTTAAGCGTGTGTTTGCCTATCATGGCGCTGAGCACATGACAGTGCATGCTCTAGAGGCTAATTTATCGCTCACTGTGGAAAATGTGCGTAAGTTTGGTACTCCACATGCCCGCTGCGGGACGGCTTTTCTATTAACGGTGGTTGTGGTTTCAGTGGTGGTATTTGCGTTGCTCATGGGGCCACCTCTGGAATGGCGTATCGCTTCTCGAATATTCTTACTGCCAGTTATCGCTGCAGTTAGCTATGAATTTTTGAGGTTTAGTGGAAGACACCAGGATGCCTGGTTTGGGAAAATGATTGCCGGCCCTGGACTATGGTTGCAAAAGCTGACTACCAGAGAACCTGACGATTCCCAGATTGAAGTCGCTATTAAGGCAATGGAGACAACCATATCGGCGGACCGGGGTGAGCCTATTGCCAAAAGGCTACCGGCCCCGAATTCTCAAGCGTCGCCGCACGACCTGGGAACATCTTCTAATTGCTAATAGCGTGTCATAGCCTATCAGGCTCGGTCGGATGTCGGAACATCCGCTCTGTCTAACGGATCGGGATCTTACATTTGAACTCTATGGATGGCGCGATCGACCTTGATTCAGATTCCTATTGGAGTCGTGTCTTCAAACTACTTCGCAAGCCGGCGTTCCGTTGGTTTTGGTTGGGCAGTTCTACTCAGGCGATAGGACAAGCCACCCAATTCCTGGTGATTGGGTGGCTTGTCCTGGAAGTGACCGGCTCCGCCACTGAGTTGGGTTTGGTGATATTCCTCTATGGTGTCCCAAACGTAGCGTTCCTGTTGGTGGCGGGAATCGTCGCCGACCGGTTTGACTGCCGCCACGTCCTAATGTTGACCCAGACTGGAGTAGGATTTCTAGTTGCCACCCTAGGTATATTGGAACTCTTTGATGCAGTTGCAATCTGGAATATTTATATCGCGGCGTTTGTGCTAGGAATAGTGCAGTCCCTCAACATGCCTGCCCGGACGACTATGGTCTCTGACATAGTGGCGAAAGCTTCTATATTGGACGCTGTCGCTATGCAAAATGCTGCGGTTCACGCTGGCAGGATGATCGGACCACCGGTGCTAGGGTTAGTCATAGAGCTTTGGGGTATCGGGACTAGTCTCTTTGTTATTGCGGGTTGCTATATTGTAAGTATGGCTTGTATCGGCAGGATAGGCGAGACTAACCAAATCACTCGCGCCTCAGAAGTATCGGTCTTCAAGAACTTCACCGATGGTTTTGCCTACATCAGAAGCAACCGGATCGTTCTAACAGCGATCGTAATCACCTGTTCTTTTGGTGGGTTTGGCATGTCCCATCAGCAAGTGATTCCAGCCATGGCAAAAGATGTGCTCGGAACTGGTGCAGCCGGCGTGGGCCTACTATTTCTGGCATCTGGTATCGGGTCTTTCCTGGGCAACATACTGTTGCCGATTATCGGAAACGTTCGGATATACCGGTCGCTGCTAATAAACCTAGTCCTTTTCTCTATCTTTTTGTCTCTGTTCTCGTGGTCAAGTTGGTTTTGGCTCTCTTGGTTTCTGTTTTTGTTGGTAGGGCTGTTTGGCCTAGGTTCCGTGTGGCCTTTGGCGACTTCCCTGGTTCAGGTTGAATCGCCGGTTGAAATGAAGGGAAGGGTTATGGGAATACTTCAGTTTACGCCCGGGTTCCATTTCCTTGGTGCATATCCGTTGACTTTGCTCGCAGGGCAATTTGGTTGGGAAGCGGCGATAACGGTGGCAGCTGGAGCGACGTTGTTGGTGACCGTTTGGTTTGGCGTTGTGCGAAAAGGAGCACCCGAGATAGACATTCAAACCCCTAGGGAGCAAGCCAGTAACTAACCTACGTCTTCATTACGAAAATCTGTAAAAGGACCCTTCCTATGCGGCCGAGAAAGAAGGATCCTTTTAAGTTGATTAATCGCGGGCTAGCTGAGGTTCCACCTAGGTTCTTTTGCACTTTGTTCCTTAAGGTAGTCAACTATCCAGTCTTTGACCTCGCCGGCAATATAAAAAGTGGGTTTTACCAACTCGCTTTCATCTGTGATCAGGCCTTCCTGCTTAGCGATTGCCGCCACTTCCGTTCCCGGCATTATGCTGACGCCAACACGTAGATTGGCCAGAGCGGGATTCACACTGCGGAGGAAGTCCAACTTGTTATCCACGCTCTCCCGGGTTTCTCCGGGCTCCCCAAACTGCTTGCCCAAATTGTAATGAAGGTCGCCCTCGTCGCACATTCTGCATACCTCCGCGAGAGCATCATTCTCTTCGACCATACTGTCCATATCGCCTGGGTTACCGCTGCGGTTGACCATCATCACCAACCCGCATCCAGCTTCCTTCATCATTCCAATCAGCTCTGTGTCGCAGTTGAACGGCGCCAGACATGTGTTCCATCGGATGTTTAGGTCAGATTCGATTATTGTGTTGCAGAGCGACTTAGCGTGATCCAGGGGCAGGTTGAACCCGTTGTCGACAAAGAATACTTTTTTCATGCCAAAGCGTCGTTTAAGATCTTTGACTTCGGCGACCACTTCATCTATCGGACGGATGACCCGCCATCCTGACTCGTTGATCTGTGATTGAGAAGCGTTAGTTGGGTAATAGAATCCGCCGAGTTTTGTTAGGACTCCGATGCCGAAACCAGCTTTGTTGTACCGGTCCATATCGAGATCTTCTAAGCGGGGTGGCTTGGCAAATTCCGATGTGCAGTAGCCTTCATTAGAGACGGTCTGACCGCCCTTCGTGTAGACCAGGCCGGGCAAGTTAAAATAGCTAGGCTCCCCGATCTCTAATCTCTCAGCCAACGTGGCAAAGGTCTCACCAGCGTCGCCGGCCAGACCGATGTCACACCTTAGATACTCGAAGCATTCTTTTGGCATGATGCTGAATGCTGGGCCACCGCATACGATGACTGCGTCACTTAATGTGCGGATTTTGTCGATGACCTCTTTGCTGATGGGAAGGGCCCAGACTGTGTTCAGATAACTGTGGTTACTCAGATTTCTGACGGACATGCCGATCATTTGTGGATTGAATTCTTTAACAGCAGCTTCCACGTCAGCTAGGTAGTCGTCGGAAAACATAAGATCGAGTACTTTGACTTCGTGTCGTTCGTGGTCCAGGTGACCGGCGATGTAGGCGAGGCCTATCGGCATAGGCTGGGCATTTAATCTACTTTGGTATCGATTGTGGCGGTTGGTGGCAATTAGTAAGACGCGCATCCCGTTCTCCCCGCATATTTAACATTGTTGGCCGGACGAATACCGGACTATATGGGTCAATTATCCCTGGTAACATCCTTAATTACAAAGATTAATTGTTACCTTTTTCAGGATGTCATAACAACGGCAAATTTTTAGCTAGTACCAGAGGCTCGTAGTCGGATAGATAAAAATGTTTTCGCTCGATTTGATTACGAAATAGTTTCAGTTTGAATCCAGTATGAATACGTTGCAAGCCTTCTAACAATATCCGC
>CEVA01128706.1_pt1 | contig 17298 bp, 11 predicted proteins | sample 361521 | NCBI WGS metagenome assembly CEVA01 (sample SAMEA2622823, study PRJEB7988) | marine metagenome | isolation source: saline water (ENVO:00002010), including
TGAAGGAGGGCAAGCTATCCGAGGAGGACGCCAAGGCCAAATGGGAAGCGATTCAAAAAGGACAACACTCTCGAGCAAAGAAGAAGCATACTGACTCGGACGCCATTGCCAAAAAACTGAAATGGGCAGTCAAGGAAGGCAAGCTGACTGAAGACGAAGCTTGGGCCAAATGGAAAGCCATGCAGGGGGGCCACACCCGCACCAAGAAGAAAGACATCGATTGGAAAGCGGTCGAAAAGAAGATGGATGCAGCAATCAAGGCCGGCAAGTTGACAGAGGAAGAGGCCGAGAAGAAATGGGTTGTGCTAAAGAAGCAATACGGAGATGTGGACGAGGGAGACTTTGAGGACGACGAGAATGAAAAAGACCTTTGGGAAGCCGTTGCTCGTGGCTTGAAGGCCGCTGTCGAGTTAGGCAAACTGGATGAGGACGAGGCCAAGGAGATTTGGGAAGAAATGACCGAGGGGGATGACGACGACGATGAGGACGATGGCGATCGTTGATCGATTGGCTCGAAATTAAGGACGGTGTCCGAGATCCGGCAAATTGATCGAGCATTAGGTCCGGGTTGAAAAAGTGCCCGGAAACAAGGGAAGCGATTGGCCACGAGTAACTCAATGGTTCAATCTCGTAATCATACGCCATGACGACTAGAATTGTTTCCCTGCTCAGTATTTTCTTCGCCTTTGCTTTCGGTGAACTCTTTGCCGAACGGAAACCGAACGTCATTCTTTGCATGACGGACGATCAAGGTTGGGGAGATACCGGCTACAACGGGCACCCCCATCTCAAGACCCCGCACCTCGACCGCATGAGCCGAGAAGGTGTTACCTTTACGAGGTTTTATTCGGCCGCCGCGATGTGTTCGCCTACCCGCGGAAGTTGCTACACCGGGCGCAATCCCTACCGTTTTGGGGTCACTTTCGCGATGAAAGGCATGCTGGAGGCGACGGAGATCCCCATTTCCACGGTCCTCAAGAAAGAAGGCTACACTACCGGTCATTTCGGCAAGTGGCACTTGGGAACTTTATCCAAAAAGAAGGGTGACCAGAAGCGCTGGGGGGCATTTGCCGGCAACCCGGTCCGATACTATTGCCCACCATGGGAGCGCGACGTGGACGTTTGCTTTGTGACCGAATCGAAGGTGCCGACTTGGGATCCCTTGATTGATCCGGGACCGATCAAGGGCAAGAAGCCCGCAACTCCTGCTCCCGTTTCCGCCAAACCTTACGGAAACGATTACTTCGTTGGTTCAAGTCAAACGGTGACCGAAAACACGCTTGGAGATGATTCACGAGTCATCATGGATCGCGCTTTACCATTCATTCAAGGCGCTGTGAAAAAGGAGCAACCGTTCCTCGCGGTGATTTGGTTTCACACTCCGCACTCGCCCGTGGTCGGCGGTTCGAAGTACCGCAAAACGTATGCGGATCTACCGGAACCCGCTCAACACTATTACGCTTGCATCACGGCGATGGACGAGCAGGTCGGGCGCCTCCGAGCCGAGTTGAAGAAGTTGGGCGTGGCCGACGACACCATGCTTTGGTTTTGTTCGGATAATGGGCCGGCCCGCCAAGGCTCACCTCGACACGTTGGCTCGAATGGAGGATTGTCGGGGCACAAACTATCGATTCGAGAGGGAGGAATACGTGTGCCGGGCTTGCTGGTGTGGCCTGATCAGGTGAAAAAGCCGCGAACGATTTCCGCTCCTTGCGTGACGTCGGATTATTTCCCTACCATTTTGGACTTTCTTGGCATCCCCCTTCCGAAAGATCGTATCTACGATGGCATCAGCCTGCTTCCTTTGATTCGTGGTGAGCGTGAGACTCGAGACCGTCCCATCGGATTTCTCAACAAGAACGGTTCCGAGGCGGTCTGGATGGGCGATAGGCACAAAATGATCGCGACCCGCAAGCGCGTTCAATTGTTCGATATCCAGGATGACCCTCAGGAAAAGCAGGACCTCTCGGGAAAACTACCCGAAGTGAAAGCCCGTATGGAAACGGAGCTCGCCGAGTGGAAAACCGGGGTCATGAAGGAACTGAAGGCGGTGGGAAACTAGATTTTCGGAATCCATTATGAAAAAAGTAACAGCAACCTCTTTGCTTTGTCTGCTCGCCGCAACCGTCTCGTTGGTTGCGCAGGCCGACCAACCAAACGTCATCCTCATGATGGCGGACGACTTGGGCTACAAGGATCTTTCCTGCTACGGAAGCGAGAAACAGAAAACGCCGGTTCTCGACAAATTGGCCAAGGGCGGTATTCGGCTCACTGGCTTTTATGCCGGTGCCACGGTCTGCACCCCATCGCGCATGGCCTTGCTTACCGGCGCCTATCCACCGCGATTGGGTTGGCGCGGAGGCGTGGTCGGTTATGGGCTCAAGACACTGAACGGGTTGGCTCCCGAGGCCCTTACCATGGGGGAGATCTTCAAAGGGGCTGGTTACCAGACTGCCCTCATCGGCAAGTGGCACTTGGGGGATTCGCCTGAACTGCAACCCATGAAACAGGGTTTTGACACGACTTACTACATAAACAAGAGCAACAACCAGACGAAGAAACTGTGGCGAGGCCCCGACCTCGTCGCCGATCCGTTCAACAACAGTCGATTGACCGAGAATTTCATCGGTGAGGCGATCAAGTTCATCCAGGCTAACCAAGAAAACCCATTCTTTCTCTACCTCCCTTTCACGGCTCCACATTTCCCTGCCCAGTCCCATCCCGAATGGAAAGGCAAATCAGCCAACGGCGCCTATGGCGACGTGGTCGAGGAACTGGACGGCAGGATAGGGGATATTCTCGATACCCTAAAGGACACCAACCTCGAGAAGAATACAATTGTGGTTTTTCTTTCCGACAACGGACCCGAACCAGGTCAGAAAAAGTGGGCCAATGCCGAACCCTATCGTGGGTTGAAGTGGAGTGCTCTGGAAGGCGGTACTCGCGTGCCTTGCATCGCCCGCTGGCCCGGCGTGATCCCTGCCGGTCAGGAGAGCGACGAACTTACCACCGCCATTGACCTTCTTCCCACCCTTGCCCATGCCTGCGGCATCAACCTCAAGGAGGCATCCAAAGGCGTTCCCAAGATCGATGGCGTCAATGTCTGGGAGACCCTGACAGGCAAAGCGAAAGAGCATGCCCGCAAGAACCTGCTTTACTGGCAGGGATGGGCCGTTCCCCAGGCGATACGAGTCGGCGACTGGAAACTCTTTTTCGACAAGGTGAAGGAAATCAAGGGATCCGACAAAGGCCCCGTTCTTGTTCATTTAACCAAAGATCCCGCTGAACAAACCAATGTGAGCGAACAACACCCCGAGAAGGTTAAGGAAATGAAAGCTTTGGCGGATAAGCTTCTTACTGAAATCGAGGAGAACGCCATTTCTCTCGGTGGGCCACCCAACCCTCGTAAGACTCCCCCAAAGAGAGGCCAGTGGTTGAAGTGAATCTGCCTATCATCAAGTGCAGGCAAGTCCTGCCGGAAAGATTTATGGGCAGACTGCTCTTCATTGTCTCGATACCCCTGCTCTTTCTGTGTCCTTTTGTTTCCGAGGGCCAGCACGCTTGGCAGAAACCGATTGCCCGGGAATTGGCTGAGGTCGAACGTATAATTGGCGAAGTCAAGGAGACCCAGCCTTCGCGAGATCTACGCATTGTTTGGGTTTGGGATTTCGATAAGAACCATGCCCCCGGGTTTCATGAGTACGTCAAGGCCCGCGACCTTTGCTCAAGATTGCTGAAACGAGTGCCTCGGGTAACCGTGGAGAGCGCCCATCAATTTCCGACGGCAAAGCAATGGGAATCCGCCGACTTGGTCGTGTTCTATTTGCAAATGCAACCCATGAAGCCCTCGCAGTTCACCTTGATGGATGCTTTTCTCAAACGCGGCGGAGGACTGGTGGCGATTCACGGTGCCTTTATACAAGGACCGATTGGTTCCAAGATCGCGAAACGCTTCGGATTGGCTTGGAAGCCAGGCAAGACGCGTTGGGGAGTGTTGCCGATGCCCAGTTCCGTGGACTCCAGTCGCAAGCATGGCATTTTCGATGGGTTTCCGGACAAGCTGAATTTGGTGGACGAGCATTATTGGGGATTGGATGGAAATACGAATGAACTCACCGTTCTCGCCACCTCCGAAGCAGGGCCGCAAAAGAGATCCCTAGGCCCACCCAAGGCCAGTGAACTCGATGGCAAGCGTTGGCCTCTCTTCTGGACCAAGGAAATCGGAAAAGGCCGCGTATTCGGTTCCATACCGGGACACAACCTCTTTACCTTCAACGATCCCTATTATCGAATCATCCTGCTTCGTGGAATGGCATGGGCAATGCGTGAAGCCTTCGATCCATTCAAGCCCTTGGTGACTCACGAGGCCTTATTGAAGTCAGGCGATTCGAAACAGCTTTCAGGTCAGGACAAATCCAACGGCGATTGGCCCACCTACAACCAAGGACCCGAAGGTTGGCGTTTCAATGCCAATGAAAAGACGCTTTCACCGAAAAATGCCGAGCAGTTGGAACTGAAGTGGCGCTTTCCACCCAAAGGCGCTGAAAAAAAACTGGGAATGGTGAGCGCGACTCCCTCGGTGGTGAATGGCCACGTCTATTTCGGAACAGCCACTTTGCCGCGATTTTACAAGCTGAAACCCAATGGTCAGATTGCCTGGGTATATGAACTGGGCGATGAAGCGCGCCTGAAACTTTACCGTGACATGGAAAAGCGAGGGCTCATTCCTCGTGGTGGGGTCTACAGCTCGGCTTTGGTGACGAAGTCCTCGGTTTACTTTTCCGACGTGAAAGGAGTTGCCTACTGCTTGGATCGCGCAACGGGAGTGGAACGCTGGAAAGTCGACAGTCGAGTCGATGGATTTCCCGGGGCTCATCATGCCAACGTCATGATGGCATCCCCTGTGTGGGCGGATGACAAGGTGATCTTCGCTGGTGGAGCCTTGGAGCATGCCCAGCCTCGTTTTCCGGGATACGAATGCTGTTATGGTCGAGGTTTCGTGATGGCTCTCAACCCGAAGAACGGTCGCATTGTATGGAAATACGACGTCGGTCCGCCACCAATCAAGTTCAACCCGCCCATTACCATGCGGACGACTCGTGGAACCCATGTTTTCAAATATGGGCCATCCACCAGTTCGGTTTGGAGTACGCCGTCCTATGATCGCGAAACCCAAACCATTTTCTTCGGTACCGACATTCACAATTCACCTCGCAAACCGACCGCGGACGATCCACGCAACTACACCGAGCACTCCGCTGCAATCATCGCCGTCGACGCCCGCAACGGTCATGAAAAATGGGTTACCCAGTTATCCAAGCACGACGTCTGGAATCACACCATGCCCGGTTACGATCCCAAGACCGGTTTCAAGGACCAAGCGGTCGGCGACACTCCGAAGATCATGACCATTCAAGTGGATGGCGCTAAAACACGCGTCGTGGGAGCTGGTTGCAAGAACGGTGGATTCTACGTTCTTCGTCTGGACGATGGCAGTATTCTCGGTCACACCCCGATCTACCGTGGCCCTCCCATGGAAAACCCCAAGGTACACCCGAGAACCTTGGCCTTGCCAAGCACCGTAGGCGGTTTGCAAACGGGGTGCGCCACCGATGGCCAATCCGTCTTCGTGAATGGTTTTGACGTTATTTACAAGGGGACCCATAGCCCCAAGCGCCTTACTCCTCCGACTGGTGGACGGGTGACCTCCATCAGCGCCGACGTGAAGACGGAGAACTGGAGGCATGAACGTCCCAAGGTGCCATGGGTCGGAGGTACCAAGGAGAAGCCACTTTTTCGCAATACCGGCGACCCTGTGGCATCCGGCATAGCGATTGCCAATGGTTTGGCCTTTTTCACCACTTTTTCCAGCAACAAGCTCGTTGTCCTAGATGCATCGTCGGGTAAATCCTTGAAGGAAATCTATCTCGGTCCGGTACTTGCAGGGCCTTCCGTCTCGCGTGGTCGCGTCTACGTCGGTTCCGGCAACACGCATTTCATCCCTGATCCCGCAGAGGCTTATTTCCCCAAAAGCCCGACAGGCGTTCTTCGCTGCTTTGGGCTCCCGGGAGAAGACGAGGTCAGTCGAATGGGGGGGGGAGACGAATGACGTGATTTCTGCGACAATTACGTAACTGGTAGTAAACTTGGGCTGTATGATAATAGGGCAAACTCCGGATCCCGTAATCTCGAAACACAACACCATGAATAAATTGTCGATGGACAGCTTCGCGCGAGCTCTGCTTGCATTTGGGCTAGTGAGTTGGATGAGCATGGCTTCAAGTTTTGCCCAGGACGGCGAGACAAAGGCACAAGCTCAAGCTCGTGAATACCCCCCGTTGCCGGATAGCCTCGAGCGACGCCCTGTTGTTATCTGGAGCGATGGCACGCGCATGGCCGGTGATCTCTATTATCCGAAAAACCGCAAACAACCGGAGACCAAACTGCCTGTCATTGTCTTTGCCAACGGTACCGGCGGCGCCAAGCGAAAGTTGCCTGCCCGGTTGGGGCTACTCTTTGCGGAACAAGGCTATGCCTTCCTTGCCTTTGATTATCGAGGTTGGGGGGAAAGTGACAGCAAGCTGACTTCACTCGAACCGTTGCCCACCCCCAATGAGAAAGGCGAGGTCACGGTCAAGGCTCGAGCCATCCGCTGGCAGGTTGATTTTGCCGACCAAGTGGAGGATATTCGCAACGCCATGGCCTTTGTCGCCGGCGAACCCGGACTGGATTCATCGAAAATCGGACTCCTAGGCACTAGCTATGGTGGCGGTCTCGTTACTTGGGTTGCCGCTCATGAACCAAGGGTCAAATGCCTCGTCATGCAAGTTCCCGGCATGGCGGCGGGGCGTTCGGGCAAGGATCCGCTGCCTCCTTATGCCCTTAAAATCAAGCAGGCCCGGGGAGAGACCGAACCTGTCCCGGACAAGACACAGCGCCGAGGCAAGAAAGGTTCTCGCTACCATCACATGCGATACAATACCACCAAGAGTATCGATTATTCCCCGATCGGCACTGCTGCGAAAATCAAAGTCCCCACCCTGATCATAGACGTGGAGAAAGACGAGCTGCTCAACTACGAGAGAAACGGCAAGCGAGTGGCGGATATCCTCAAGGGCGAGGGAAGCGTAGTGAAACATCATCTACTCAAAGACGCTACCCACTACAGTATCTACAAAGAGCATTTGACGGAAGTGTTGAAGATTCAAATCGACTGGTTCAATCAATACCTCAAAGAATAATTGGAATACCCTCGTTTGCGAAATGCCCTGCAATCATTCAATCTGCGTACGTATTTCCCAAGGAGCTGCCTTGGCTGCCCTCTGTGGCTTGTTGCTGGTTGGGTGTTCGCCTGCCAAGTATCGGCAGGCGGCTGATGACGAAGTATATAAAATCCTCGGTGACCGCAGTGAAGCCATATTGGGACTTCGCCAGGATCATTCCATCGATACGCCTTCTTCCTTGCTTGAACCCGACGACGTCAATGGTTCGGGAATACTCTCCGATCGCAACCAGACTGGTCAGGATAACCTGCTCACTTTGAAGGATACCTTGAACTTGGCCACCAAGGCCAATCGCTCCTACCAGTACAACCGTGAGAAACTCTATTTACAGGCATTGTCGCTGACTGGCACGAGGCATAAATTCGCCTTTAGGGTCACTTCAGCCAGCGCTGATTATGGCTTTGCCCGTGACGATGACGGCAAGGTCAGCAAGGAATCGGATGCAGATGCCTCGGTCAGCAAGTTGTTGAAAGCCGGCGGTAGCCTGACCGCATCCTTGGCCAACGACTTGGTTCTCTATTTCGACGGTGAACCTAGGGTTCCCTCGCTGAGCTTGAGCTTGACCAAACCTCTTCTCCGTGGAGCCGGCGCCGACATCGCCACGGAGATTCTCACCCAAGCCGAACGCGACGTGGTGTATGAAATTCGGGATTTCAGTCATTTCCAGAAGGAATTTGCGGTCGATGTGGTAAACGATTATTTCGATCTTTTGCAGCAAGGTGAAAGCTTGCGTCTTTCCTATAACAACTACACCAACCGGACTTTCTTTCGCAAAGAGATCGAGGCTCGGGTGAAAGCGGGCCTTGCGGCCGAATTCGAGGCCAAGCAGGCCAAGCAAAGCGAATACAGCGCAAAGTTGGCCTACGTCGGAGCCATAAACACTTTCCAGAACTCGTTGGATGACTTCAAGCAGAAGTTATCTCTGCCCTTGGGTTCTGGCGTTCGCTTGGACTTCAAGGAGCTCGACAGGCTCAAGGAATTGGGATTGCCCGAGTTGCCGCTAACCGATGCCACGGGTTATCGCTTGGCCACGGCAAACCGTTTGGATATATTGAACGTCGTCGATCAGTTCGAGGATTCAAAACGCAAGGTCAAGGTGGCCAAGCAGGATTTGCTGCCTGGTATTTCCCTCGTTGCCGACGCTTCCCTCAAGGATCAGTTTTATTCCTCTTTCGCACACGAGGAAAACACCCGCAGTGGTGGCCTCAAGATCGATCTTCCCATCGACCAGCTATCGGAGCGCAATGCCTATCGTTCGAGCCTCATTGCCTTTGAGCGCCAAATGCGTTCCTTGGCTCAGGAACTCGACAGTCTCTTGGATGGCATCCGGGCAGGGGTCCGAAACCTCAAGCTTCAACGACAGAACTATTTCACCGAGCTCGAGGCTCGCAAAAACGCAGAGGAAAACCTGCAGGCCACCCAACAGCGCTTGCGAGTCGGTTTTCCCGGAGTCCGAACAAGGGATATCATCACGGCACAGGATGCTCTCCTGCAGGCCCAGCTTTCCGTGTCCAAAGCCAACGTCGGATACCACAAAATCCGCTTGAAGCTCCTGAAGGACCTAGGTATCTTGGATACTTCTCAGAATGAATTCTGGTTAAAGGAAATTCCCGTTCTCGGCGCGATTCAAGTACCTCCTGTGCCCCCCGGTGGTGGACTGGACGCCGTCGTTACTCCTGATGACATCTTGGGCCAGCAACCATGAGCGCCGATTTCGCAGAACCTTCTTTCAGCAAGGCCAAACGAGGCTTCTTTTCTCGTTACATGATACTTGCAGTGATCATTGCTCCCGCCATCGCAGTTTCCGCGATTTGGTATTTTTATTTTCGAGGCAATGGGCAAAATCCCGACCCGAATAGTTATCACGTCGCCAAAAAAGCGGATTTTCTGGTTACGGTTAAGCTTACGGGAACCTTGGTTGCCACCGACGTCGTGACCCTCAAGTGCGAATTGGAGGGCGAAACCACCATCCAGTCGATTATCGAGGAGGGAACCCCCGTCAAGGGGAATACCTCTTATGAGATTAAGGAGGGCGATACCCTGGCCTCCATTGCCGAGGCTCAAGACAAGGATGCCCTTGTGATCCAAATCCTCAACGACGACTTGAAGATTGATTGGGATCACTTGCCCGTGGGCGAGGAAATCGTGATTCCCGGCGATCTCTTGGTGGAACTGGATCCCCTTCGTTTGCGTGAACGCATCAATACGCAGGAAATCGCGGTGCAGCGCGCTCAAAATGCCCTGAATCGTTCCATCGGTGATTTGGACACATTGAAACTGTCCACTGCCTTGTCTATGAAAGTGGCCGAAAACTCTCTTGAAAACATGGAGAGAGAGTTGAAGGAAACCCGCGAAAGCACGATTCCGAATTACATCCAGAAACTCGAGGGCCAGATCGCCAATTTGGAAAAGGACGTCGTTTTGGCGGAGAAGAACCTCAAGGCCTACACTGAATTGGAAAAGGCCGGCTTCGTTTCCAACGTCGAGGTTTTGCGTGAAGAATCCTCTAAATCAAAGACCTTGCTTAATATCAAAATTGCGAGAGCCCAACTAGAGGCCTACCTGAAATACGAACAAGTTTCCTTACTCAACAGCAAGTCGCTGGCAGTGGACGAAGCCAAGGTCAATATCGAGAAGACCAAGGTGAAAAACAAGGCGGACCTCAGCGATGCCAATTCCACCGTGATGACGGGAGAGAAGACCTTGCAATTGGAAAACGACAAGCTGCATGACCTCCGTGAGCAAATGGCCAAGACCAAGATTTACGCTCCCCAAGACGGCACCGTGGTCTATTGGTCCGCAAAATGGGACAGAGGCGCTCCCATCACCGATGGAGCCCGCGTCCATCGTGGGCGCAACCTCATCAAACTTCCCAGAAACAATTCCCTAAAAGTTGATCTAGACGTTCCTCAGGCCAAGCGCTCGCAATTGAAACGTGGAATGAAAGCTTGGGTGCAGGTGGAAGACGTTACCTTGACGGGTCGATTGTCCATTCTCAGTACCAACGTAGATACGAATCGTCGCGGTCATACCGACAAGTCTTATTTCAAAGGAGAGATTTCACTCGACGACGTCGATACCTTGCCGGATGCAGTGTCCGAGGGTATGTCCGTCACGGTTGAAATCAAGGTGGTCAACTTGGAAGGCAAGAACCAGCTCATCCGAGTGCCTAACCAATGCGTCATCACACGCATGATCAGCGAAGACGTTTCGGAAACGGGATGTTGGGTGCTCAACCAAGACTCGAACAACCACGAATGGAGACCCGTTACGATCGAGTATAGCGATGAGACTTTCATTGCGATCAAGGAAGAAACCGATCTTTCCCGCGGCTTGCGTGAAGGTGAACTGGTGCACCTTTCCCCCTTGACCGAGGTCGATAATCTCAACCTCGAGGAAGGTGTGACGAGTAAACCTTCCTTCGACAAGGAAGATTCTTCGGGTAACGGGGGAGGCAAGGGCAAGGACGATGGCGCCTAACCCCATCTCCTTTCATCGTATTTGCACCCTGATCATCGCTTTCATACCCCTTGGAACTAGACCCAGATGACTGAGCCCAACATCATCGAGTTGCGCGAGCTCGTAAAGGTGTACGACTTGGGGTTGGTGCAAGTATCCGCCTTGACCAGCCTGGATTTCAAGGTCGAACAAGGGAGTTACACGGCCATTATGGGACCTTCCGGTTCGGGGAAGTCGACCCTGCTCAACATCCTTGGTTGTCTCGATCGTCCGACCTCCGGTTCCTACCTTTTGGGTGGGGAAGACGTGGCTCGCATGTCGGACAACGAACTCTCTCGTATTCGAGGGACTCGCATAGGCTTCATTTTCCAGTCCTACAACCTGATCGAGCAACTCGACGTGGTGGAGAACATCCACCTGCCTTTGTTTTATCAAGGCAAGGACATCAAGGGAAACCGAGAGCATTGCGTGAAATTGGCCGACAAGGTCGGTTTGGGGGATCGACTGGATCACAAGCCTCTGGAGCTTTCCGGGGGGCAACAGCAACGCGTGGCGGTGGCTCGGGCTCTTGTCAACGATCCGCTCATGTTGCTGGCCGACGAGCCCACTGGCAACCTCGACACCACTACCGAGCAGGAAGTATTGAACATTCTGGACGAATTGCACCACGAGGGTCGTACCTTGGTCGTTGTCACTCACGATGACGCCGTTGCCGAAAGAGCGGAGCGCGTCATCCACCTGAAGGATGGAAGAATTGACCGCGACGACCGCCGATCGCCGACGAAAAGTCACTAACTGAACACCTTGGCCATGCGCGGATTGTCACTTCTTCGTATTGTTCAGGCGGGTGTCAAGAGCCTGCTGATGCATAAGTTGCGCAGCATGCTCACTATGCTGGGCATGATCATCGGGGTATGGGCGGTGATTGCTTTGGTGGCTATCGGGGAAGGGGATAGTAGAGATGCCTTGGAGGCATTCAAGGCGTTGGGAACGAACAAAGTCATTATCCGTAGTTCGAAACCTATGTCCGACAAACTGCAAATTCAGGGCGAGATGCAGTGGGTATCCTACTATGGTCTCACGAATGCCGATGCCGCCCGTATCTTGAAGACGGTACCAGGTGTGAAGAGAGTGTTGCCCATCCTGATTCATCGCAAGAACGTGATGCACGGCAATCGCAACGTGGATTGTCAACTGATCGGTACTTATCCACACTATCCATCCTTTACTGAGTCTCGCATTGTTCGAGGACAGTTTCTTAACGAAATGGAGGAGGCTCGACGGGAAAATTCATGCGTTCTCTCTCTCGATTTGGCCGAGAAATTGTTTGCAGGCGAAAATCCGCTGATGGAAAGCGTGATCGTGCAAGGTTTTGAATCCTCTCAAGTATTCAAGGTGAAAGGGATTTTGCAGGAAAGAACCACTTCCGAGAAATTACCTCAAAAGGGCGATTCCTTGGGAGAGACGATTGCCGCCAGCGTTTACATACCATTATCCACATTCAAGGCTCTTTACGGTGTCAAGAACGTCGATCTCAGCGTGGGCAGCGTCTCTTCCGAAGTGGTGCATCTCACGGAAATTCGGGTGGAATTCGATTCCGCCGATGAAGTACTTGCCGCAGTACCTAAAATCCAGGATGCGCTCGACAAGGTGCGCAAAGGGAAGAAGGACTACGAGATCATAGTGCCTCTGAATATGTTGCGCCATCGAAGAGCTCAGTTAGCTCGCGATGCTCGCACTTTGATGTCGGTTGCCTGCATCTCGCTCTTGGTCGGAGGCATTGGCATCATGAACATCATGTTGGCCACGGTTACGGAGCGAACTCGTGAGATTGGCGTGCGGCGAGCCCTTGGAGCCACTCGCGGTGACATTACTCTACAGTTTCTGGTGGAAACACTTATGCTGTGCCTGATCGGCGGTGGCATCGGTGTGATAGGAGGCTGCGCATTCGCGGCCATTCGACATTATGCTTGGGCGCATACTACGATCGTGACCGAGTGGTCCGTTCTCTTGGCCTTTGGCCTATCCGTTTGCATAGGTCTGGTTTTCGGTATTTACCCAGCTCGTCGAGCGGCTCGACTCGATCCTATCGAAGCGCTTCGTCATACCTAGAAAATGCCTTGGATTTCTTTCATGCGCCTCTTGCAGGCAGGATTCAAGAGTTTGCGACTGAACAAACTCCGGAGCCTGCTTACCATGTGCGGTCTCGTCATCGGAGTCTGGGCTGTCATTGCCTTGATGGCTGTTGGTGAAGGCGCCAGTCACGATACGCAGGAAGCGTTCCAAAGCCTAGGTGCGAAGAACGTAATCATCCGCAGCTCCAAACCTCCATCCATGCGGGAGCAAATGCATGGGAATTGGGAAAGTTTCTTTCGGCGCTGGATGGCGTTTTACGGGCTCAAGAGCACGGACGCCACGCGGATCAAGGATACTATACCCGGCGTGCGAAGAGTGTTGCCCATGATCACCAAGCGCATGACTGCCAAGCATGGGCGTCGAGAAGTGGAATGCCAACTCATCGGTACCTTTCCCACCTACCTTGACTTTACGCATGCCAAATTGGTGGCCGGACAGTTTCTCAACGAGGCGGAGGAAAACGCCAAGGCATCTTCCTGCGTCATTACCTTGCAGTTGGCCGAACAATTGTTTGCGGGCCAAAACCCTCTCATGCAAAGCATCGTGGTCGGGGCCTACGAATCTTCTCAGGTGCTTCGCGTGAAAGGCATTATACAAGAACGCGTGGATGCTGACAAACTCCCGCAATTACCCGATTCCATGGGACAAACGATTGCTTCCAACGTCTTCATTCCACTGAGCACCTTTCGGTCTTTGTATGGAGTGAAGAACGTGGACCGGAGTGTTGGCAGCCTGACCTTGGAGGCCGTGGAATTGTCGGAGATTCGCGTGGAATTCGAAGACGTCAATGAGGTCATGTCCTCCCTGCCTCTCATAAACGAGGCCTTGAAGACGGGACGCGATGAAATCGACTTTGAAATCGTGGTGCCGATTCGAGAAATCATCGCCTTGAAGAAACAGAGGGAACGCGACACCAGGTTATTGTTGTATATTGCCTTCATATCTCTGCTTGTGGGTGGCATAGGCATCATGAACATCATGCTGGCCACGGTTACCGAGAGAACGCGCGAAATCGGCGTACGCCGGGCATTGGGCGCGACTCGTGGAGACGTCACGCTTCAGTTCCTCGTTGAAACTCTCATCCTTTGCTTGCTCGGTGGTGGTGTCGGAGTGCTCGGCGGTTGGTTGTTCGCTTTGTTTCGCCACCATGTCATGGAGACGACGACTATCGTGACCGAATGGTCCGTCTTGTTGGCCTTTGGCCTGTCCATGTGCATCGGGTTGTTTTTCGGTCTGTATCCTGCTCGCCGAGCCGCTCGTCTCAATCCCATCGATGCCTTGCGGCACGTTTGAAGCGCATTCGCTCCATCGATTAGGCCCTTTCCCACTAGCGGTTTGCAGGAGGGCGCCCCCATTTTATTTCGCTCGTTTCCGGAACTCCAGCATCGACAAGTAGTTGAACTGTTCCATGGTTGTATCCAGTTTCAATTCAACCCACCCAATCACTATGAAAACCTCTCCATGTCTCCTGCTCGCCTGTTGTGTCCTGCTGTCCTTTGGTTCTGCTCTAACCGCCAAACCACTCGTTTACAAAGGCTCCTCAGGCGTCGGCAAAGGAAAACATATCGTTTTCATTGCCAGTGACCACGAGTACCGCGGGGAAGAGACTTGCCCCGCCATCGCCCGCATTCTCGCCAAGCGTTACGGATTCAAGTGCACCGTGCTCTTCGGAGTGGACAACGATGGCCACATCAAACCAGGTTCCTCGAACATTCCCGACATGGAAGTGCTCAAGGATGCCGACATGATGTTTTTGTTTCTCCGCTTTCTCGCTCCCGACGATGCTACCATGAAACATTTTACCGACTACTTGGACCGAGGGGGACCGGTCCTCGGGTTGCGAACCACAACCCATGCTTTCAATGGCCTCAAAGGTAAGAACAGCAAGTACAACTACAATTCGCGGGATAAAAGCTATGACTGGGGCTTCGGTCGCCAAGTGATCGGAGAAACCTGGCGACCCCGCGAAGGCGCCGGGCATTATGGTCGCAACCACAGGTACAGTACGCGCATGTTCGTGGTTCCCGAGCAGAAGGATCATCCCGTGACTCGTGGCGTTACGGACATGCACGCCATGGCGGGGGCTTACAGCGCAGTCCCAATCGAGGGCTCCGTCATCCTCGGCAAGAACCAAGTGCTTGATTCCATGAAGCCCGATGGCAAGCCGTTGGCCGACAAACCTCCCAGTCCTTGCATTTGGGTACGTGAATATGAATCGAAGTCAGGCAAGAAAGGCCGTGTCTTCGCCAGTACCCAAGGTGGTTCCGAGGACATTATCAGTGAAGGTGTCCGACGCGTAATCATCAATGGCGTCTTCTGGTGCATGGGCTTGGAAGACAGCATCAAGGCGGACATGAACGTCGACTTCGTGGGTCCCTACAAGCCGACTACCTTCAAGTTCGGGGGTGGTCGCAAAAAGGTGAAGCCTTTGGACCTCGCCGGATGGGAAGGCCCGATCATGCCTCCGGCCAAGCCCTGACGCAGCTCAGCGGAAATCCAGAAACCTCACTATCGTCAAGGCAACCAGACGGGATCGGCCATTTTCGCGTTCATCTTTTCCCATGCGGCCTTGAGTTCCTGGAGCTTCTCGGGTTCCTTGGAGACTAGGTTGGTTTTATCCCCGAGGTCCTTTCCCAAGTCGTAGAGTTCCCACGAACCCACTGCCCGCCTTCCCTGTCGAAGTTGACCTCGTCAATCTTTCCAATGGAAAGGAATCTGCTCGATTGCATCTTGTCTCTTCCCTAATCCTTTGGGTCATGAAAGCGTTGATCTACGAAGAACCTTGGAAAATGACCTTGCAGGATTTGCCCAAGCCCGAGCTGCAACCTGGTGAGGTTTTGCTCAAGATGGAATCCGTCGGAATTTGTGGAAGCGACGTGCATGGGTTTACCGGTGAGAGTGGGAGGCGAGCGCCGGGCATGGTAATGGGGCACGAGGTGGTTGGCCGCATCGTCGAGCGCGCCGAGGACGTTAGCGAAAGGGCGATCGACCAACGAGTCACCGTGTTCAACGTCTTGTCCGATCATGCTCCGTCCCCGGAGGAGGGGGATCCGAGCTTTCTCAACAAGCGCGTCGTAGGGGTAAATCTTGGAACACGCGGAGCCATGGCCGAGTACTTGGCCTTGCCCGCCCGAAACGCCATACCCGTTTCCGAGGACATCCCTCCCGAGGTAAGCGTTCTGGCCGAACCGGTTGCGGTGGCTCTGCATGGCTTTCACCGAATCGAAGGAAAGGCGATTACCCCCAAATCGGTTGCCGTCATCGGTTCGGGGACGATCGGATTATGCGCCCTGCTGGTGGCCCGAAGTCGCTCCATCGAATCGGTTGTCGTGCTTGATCCGATCGGCGAAAAACTCGAAAGAGCGAAGTCCTTTGGCGGACAAACCATTCAACTCGATCCAGCGGACGACTGCAGTCAAATCTCTGGCAAGATAGAAGCCGAACTCGGCCACAAACCGGACCTGGTCATTGATGCCGTCGGCATCGAGGCCTCCTTCGACCAAGCCGTGGAAATGGTTGCCGAAGGCGGAGCGATTCTCCTCATCGGCAACTTGGCTCAAAAGGTGGATTTGCCGCTGCAAACCGTGGTCTCCAATGAAATTACCTTGGTCGGTACTTACGGCTTTGACTTAAAGGCTTTTGAGCAAGCCGTTGAGATCCTCCCCGGCATCCAGTCCGAGTTAGCCACCTTCATCGAGGGCCATTGCACTTTGGAGGAGACCCCTGAGGTATTGACCCAGTTGGCCAAAGGAGAGAGGCAGGCTCTCAAGATCGTCATCGATTTTGACTGAAGTTCCGACTTGTCGATGAACGGGTCCGCTTACTTTCCTAGTGAGCGGGCGTACAGAATGATCGAATCGATCTGTTCCTCGCTCAGGACACCGTCGTAGATCGGCATGCCACCTTCCCCGTTGACTGCCCCTACGGCCACCTTGGCCGGTGGGTTCAAGATCGATTCCCTTATGTAGGCTTCGTCGGCAACCACGACTTGGCCGGTCGTCAGTTTGCGCTTGGACCCAAAGAGCCCCAGCCAACTTGGCCCTGTTTTTCCTTCCCGGGAACCATCAATCGAATGACAGGCGACGCAACCGAGTTGGGCGTAGAGCGCCTTTCCTTTTTCGAGGCTTGGTTTCGCGGGAGGTTTCTTCGCTGGGGCCAAGCCGTCGACTTCCAAGTTTACTCGATTGTCGACAAATCCTCGTTCATCCAAGGCCAGTTTGCGTAGGAGATGAGCCGTGAGGAAGGTCTTGTTTTGTATAGGGGTATCGTCGGCTGCATTTATTTTGTATCCAACCTCAATTTGCATGACCTCCCGCATGTCGGGTACGCCAAGGAACACGGAACGATTGTCCTTGGAGGTTTTCACAGAAGCCACGGGCAGGGTTTCGGTGCCTTTCGTCCCATCCAGTTTGAAGTGAGG
>CEVA01038048.1_pt1 | contig 17267 bp, 14 predicted proteins | sample 361521 | NCBI WGS metagenome assembly CEVA01 (sample SAMEA2622823, study PRJEB7988) | marine metagenome | isolation source: saline water (ENVO:00002010), including
TTCAAAGTTGACACAGTAGATGTTGCCCATCCGGTCGCAAGCGGGCCCCTCGATGCCGCCAGTGAAGGTGTTGGTGGCGGTCAGCGGCACGGCTTTAAACACCGGCTCGGGCGCAGGCTCGGGCGCAGGCTCAGGCTTGGGCGCAGGCTCGGAGGGCCCGCAGAACGGGCATTGGCAGGCGGTGGTCAGGCCCAGCAACAGGCCGACGATGAGGGTCGCAAGTGTTTTCATTTTGATTCTTCCTTGGTTTCTCCCTTGGGCAATTCAGCCGCCAACCAGCGGACGGCGTTCTCGATGACGAGCAGCGGATATTTCTCCTTGTACACGGGGTACGTCTCGTGCCCGGGCCGGAAGTAAAACACCTTGCCCTTGCCGAGGCTCCACACCGCGCCGCTGCGAAACCACTCACCTTGGCTGAAGGTTTCCTTGAACACCACCTGGTCGGGCGCGGGCACGTGGAAGGGTTCGTCGTACATTTCCGTTTTGGCGATGGTCCACGTCTTGGGCAGCCCCTTGGCGATGGGGTGGTTGGGCAGCAGTGTTTCCATCTGGCTGGGCTTGCCGTCGCCGCGGTAGCCGGGGAAGCAGCAGTTGGGCAGGTCCACGCGCACCTTGGTCACCACGCCGCGCCGGCGCAGGGCGTAGTAAAACGGCGTGGTCTGCGACTTGTAATCAGGCGGGATGCGGCCCTCGGGCGGAATGAAGTTGAACACGATCTTGCCCGAGTCGCGCGTGCGCGGGAATCGCTTGGCGGCGTCCATGCGCGTGCGCTCATTCATCGCCTCCATGAACGGTGTGGCCCAGTGCGCGGAATGCAACGGCAGGAACGAGAGCTGGCCGGCCTTGATGCGGTCGATGATGGGCTTGCAGTCGGCCGGGGTGATCTGCGCCTGCCGCACGTGCCCCCACCAGATGAGCACGTCGCAGTTGTCCAGTATATCAGCACCAATGCCCTTTTGCGGATCGTCCTGCTTCACCGAGCGCACCGCCAGCCCCGGCCGCGTCCGCAAGTGGTCGGCGATCGCGTTGCCCAGGAAATTCGGATACGCCTGCTTCTGCCGGGGCTGTTGTTCATCCCACACCACTACGCGAACATCCGCCGCACAAATCATAAAGACGGAACACAAAAGAAGAGCGAAACTTTTCATCGTGCCGAGTGTCGCTGGAGCGGAAAAATAGGCAACGCCAGATCAACTGTTGGCAATCAACAATGGCTTGTCGCCACGCTCGATCAACGACTTGCACAGGCTGCCAGTGAAAAATTCCTGCACCGCTGATTTTGAGTGGGCACCCAGCACAATCAGGTCAAAGGGTTCGGCGTATTCTCCCGTCAGAGAATCACGGATATCACCCGCCCGAGAATCCGTCTTGATGCCTTCAAAACCGTGCGCCTTCAAAAACGCCTGCGCCTTGGCCAGAATACACTTACTTGCCTCCGCATCCTCATTGCAACTCAGGAGCGTCACCCGCGCGCTTGTCCCACGATAGAGCCCCGCAAACTGTCGCAGACCTCGCATCGCATGCTGGCTGCCATCAAAGGCGATCAACACATCAAAATCACCCTCAGCAGGCGACCAGCCCAATGGCACGGCAAATACCGGCGCCAACGACTGGTCCATGACCAACTCCAGCGAATCCCCTGGCTCGTCGTCATCCGTGCCATATACCTTGTCTTCCCCCGCGCCGCTGCCGTATGCGAAAAAGGTCCGCATGCCCAAAATCACGCAATCGAAATAATTCGCCTCCTCCAGAATCGCGTTTGCCGGCGTGCCCTGCATCTCGAACTCGTCGTGCCGCACTCCGGAGTCATCACACCGTTTCTTGAATGCCTCCAGCAGACGCTCCATCAATTGATGGTATTCCTCTTCCTTCGTGGCGATGCTCGTCTTGGCAAAGCGCATTGCGCCGAGTGGCACCGCGCCCACTGAACGCTCGATGCCCGGCACATCCAAGACCACCAAGCCCTCAAGGCTGGCGGCGTGGTGGTTCCCCAGCCAGCAGGCAAACCCCGTGGCGGCGTCTGTGTAGGTGGATTTGTCGAGGCAAACGAGAATGCGATTGATCATGGCAAGATTGGTTGGGGCCGCGCCCGATGCTGGGGATAAAAGCATGTTTTACACCCGCTCTCAACTCAATTCTTCCGCTCCAGATAAACCGGGTCACCTCGCGCTGAAAACCAGTCGCGCATGGATTGGTTCAGACGGGTTACCCGCGCCTTGTACTCCCGCTCTCCCGACAAATCACGCAGTTCATCCGGATCCGCCCTGATATCAAACAACTGGGTGACCCCAGCCTCGGGATACCAAATCAGCTTCCAATCTCCTTCCCAAGCCATCCGTTGGACATGACGAAAGTAACCGAAAGCCATGGGATACACCGACCGCACCTTTCCCTGAATGACTGGTGCGAAGCTCTTCGCCTGCACTGTGGCAGGGATGGGAATGGCCGCCATTTCGCACGTGGTGGGGAACATATCCCGCAAATAAATGAAAGCATCCGTCTTGCGGCCTTTCGGCACACCGGGGCCCCGGATAATAAATGGCACACGAATTGTGTGAGCATACATGTTCTGCTTGCCCATCAAGCCATGGCTGCCCACCGCCAAGCCGTGGTCGCTGGTGAAGACGACGACCGTGTTTGCCAGCCGTCCATCCGCGCGCAGTTGCGCCAGCAACCGCCCGACCTGCTTGTCGATGTGATCGACCACCGCGTAATACACCGCCAACTCGTCGAGCACGTCCGCCTTCGTGCGCGGCCAAGGCAACAGCCGTTCGTCGCGGCCTTCAAAATTGCCGTGGTCAAACGGATGGCGCGGCAGGAAGTTCACCGGCAGCTTCATCTTCGAGCCGGTGTATTTCTCCGCATAGCCGGGCGGAAAGATCAGTGGATCGTGCGGCCCGGTGAAGTTCACGTGCAGGAAGAACGGCTTATCCGTCTTGCGCTTTAAAAACCGCAACGCGCCGTCGGCGATGTACTTGTCCGTCAACGCCGTCAGCCCCACGCCTTTCTCCAGTTCCACGCTGCCGCTGTCAGCCTTAAACGTCCAGTTGCGGTAGCCGGTAATCGGCCGGCCCTTGCGGCCGCCCACCACCTGCCCGCGCTTCCAATTACCGCCACCGCTGGTGAACAACCCGCCCGTCTCCTCGTACCCGCGCGTCTTCGGCTTGCCGTCGTTCATCCACTTGCCACTGTACCACGTGTGATAGCCCGCCTCGCGCATTGCCTCCGCCCAGAACTTCAACCCCGGCGCCATCCGCTCCCGCCCCACCCCCAGCACGCCATTGCGAAATCCGCTGCAGCCCGTGAGGATCTCGGCCCGGCTGGGCACACATAAGGGGTTGGAACAAATCGCGTTGCTAAAAACCAGCCCCTCTTTCACCAGCCGGTCAAGGTGCGGCGTTTGAATCCGAGGATTACCGAGTGCCCCAATCGTATCCGGGCGTTGATCATCCGTAATGATGATCAGGAAATTCGGCTGTGCCGCACATAAGGGGAACACCACGCCCACCAGTGCCAGCAAAAGAAGTCTCACGGCAACAGCATGCAGTCGGCGCGGCACGAATGCATCACTTATTTTCCGCCGGCAACATTCGGCGAACCGTACCCAGCGGCACCATGGCCCACGCACGCTCATGGAAGTAGTAAACCAGGATTTTCGCCATAACCTCCCACGCCCCGATTTCCAGCGCGATGCTAATATCCCCCGAGACCAACCATGCGATGGCAATGGTCGTTAGCGTCGCCAGCACGCGCCAACTGGCCGCCTTTAACACACTGCGCAGCCGTGATTCCTTCAGGATGGCCGGGACCTCGCTCGCTTGCTCGTCGTCCATGCACCGAGGCTACGGCAAATCGAAGTCCGTGAAAATCCTTGTGTGTGTCCTGAGCTGCAAGACCCGCGCCAGCGGAGTTGACTCTTCACCTGAAAGGGATACGCGCAAGGCCTCCTGTTTGCCCGCTCCCGCCGCCAACACCCAAACTTCACGCGCCAACGCCAACGCAGGGTATCCCAGTGTTACTCGTCGTGGCGGCGGCTTAGGCCCGATCACCGCCCGATAAACTGCCGTACTCGCAACCGCCTCTTCGTCCTCCGGGAACAACGACGCCACATGGCCGTCCTCTCCCATCCCCAGGAATATCAGATCCAACACCGGCTGCCCGTCCGGGCTTAACTCTGCCACGCGGCAAATCTCGGCCTCTGCCTGGGCAACCGCAAACGCATCATCTCGTTCCCCAAGAATACGGTGGATCTGCATCTCGGGCAGACTCAGCGGAGAGAACAGATTGTCCGCCGCCAATTTAAAGTTGCTTTCCTCGTCATCTGGCGGAACACACCTTTCATCACCCCAAAAAAAGTGCACGTTGCCCACACTTTGGGGCCTCAGGCTTACGAATTCATCGTAAAGCACCTTGGGAATTCGCCCTCCGGACAAAGCAATCGTAAACGGCCTTGAACCATCGTGTTTCTCGATGGCCGCCAGCCACCGGCCGGCGGCTTCGCGAGCTAGGGCCTTGGCATCTTCAAAAACCTCCAGGGTGTACTTGCTCATGATGCCGGTTGCGGGTCGTGCCACTTATGTCCCGACTGGGCGAGAAGATCCTCGGCTGCCATTGGACCCCATGTGCCCGCCGCGTAAAATTCACGGTTTGACAATGGCGTATCGCTCCAGCCCGCCCGGATGCCATCCACTATCTCCCATGCCGTCTCCACTTCGTCGCGTCGGATAAACAACGTTGCATCGCCGGCCACCGCCTCCAGCAGCAACCGCTCATAGGCCTCCGGCGTGTAAGCGCCAAACTCCGCGTCATATCCAAAATGCATCCGCACCGGACGAATCTCCATGCTGTTGCCCGGCACCTTGCCGTTGAAGCGCAGGAAGATTCCCTCGTCCGGCTGCAAGCGCAACGTGAGTGCGTTCGGCTGCAGGTCTGCCTGACGTGCGAACAGCACATTCGGCACTGGTCGAAACTGCACTCGCACCTCACTCGCACGCAGCGGCAAGTTTTTGCCGGTACGCAGATAAAACGGCACCCCGCTCCACCGCCAATTGTCGATGAACAACTTGGCCGCCACATAGGTCTCCACGTTGGACTCGGAATCCACCCGCTCAACCTGTCGGTATCCTTGCCGCGATTCCCCATTCACCGTCCCCGCAAAATACTGACCGCGCACCACCTGCCTCGCCACGTCCTCGGACGTCAGCTCGCGAATCGACTGCAGTACTTTCACTTTCTCATTGCGAATTGCCTCCGCCTCCAGCGAAACCGGCGGCTCCATCGCCACCAGTGACAAAATCTGCAGTAAATGATTCTGCACCATATCCCGCAAGGTGCCCGCCTCCTCAAAGTAACCGCCCCGACTCCCCACGCCGATGTCCTCGCTAACCGTGATCTGAACATGCTCAATCGTCTCTCGATGCCAAAGCTGTTCAAACAAGGCATTCGAAAACCGGAACATCATGATGTTCTGCACGGTCTCTTTGCCGAGATAATGGTCAATCCGGAAAATCTGCCGCTCCCGCGCATGCCGGATCAGGTGCGCATTCAATTCCCGCGCCGACGCCAGGTCGGTCCCAAAAGGCTTCTCCACCACCACCCGTTGCCACCCCGGCGCGCCTTCCTCCTGCCTCCTCAAAAGTCCCGCCTCATGTAAACGATCCACCGCCGATTCAAACAAGCTCGGTGAAATGGCTAGATAAAAAACAAGATTCTCCCGCAAAGCCGAATCCTCAAAACCATCCAGCCGTTGCGCCAGCCCCGTATACGCCGCCGAATCCGTCAGGTCTCCCCGGTGATAAGACAAATTCACGGCAAACTCATCCCACCGCGCCGCATCTCCGCCCTCCAGCCGGCCATGCTCCTCCACGCCAGCCCGCATTTCCGTCCGCCAACTTTCATCACTCTTTTCCCGACGCGCAAAGCCCACTACCCGAAATCGCTCCGGCAATTGCCTTTGGCAAAACAAACGAAACAAGGCCGGGATCAATTTTCGCGCCGTCAAGTCACCGCTGGCGCCAAAGATCACAATCGTGCAAGGCTCCACCCCCTTGCGCCCCGCATCCAACCGCGCCACCGGGCTCTCCGCTAAATGCTGTGTACTCACGCCCGCGCACCGTGGCCAAATGCGGCGGCCAATTCAACCCCCAATCACCCGGCCACGATCCCCCTTGCCCCGAATGCGCCCCGCCCCTATTCTCCGCGCCCATGAAAGCCCTGTTACTCGAGGAATACAAAAAACTGGTCGTGACAGACATGCCGGAACCCGAGGTGGGCAAGCGTGATGTCTTGGTACAAATCAAAGCCTGCGGGATTTGCGGAAGCGATATTCACGGGTTTGACGGCTCAAGCGGCCGACGCGTTCCGCCGCTCATCATGGGACACGAGGCCAGCGGCGTGGTGGCGCGCGCCGGCAGCGCAGTGACGTCGGTGAGCGAAGGTGACCGCGTGACATTCGACTCGATGGTGTCCTGCGGCAGCTGCAAATTTTGCCGGCGCGGCGAGATGAATCTGTGCGAGGATCGACGCGTGTTGGGCGTGTCGTGTGGCGATTATCGACAGCACGGCTGCTTCGCCGAATACGCCGTCGTGCCTGAGCACATTATTTATCCGATGCCAGACAACCTCGCCTTCGAACACGCGGCGATGATCGAGCCGGTGTCCGTGGCGGTGCACGCGGTGGATCGCACGCCCATCACATTGGGCGACAGCGCGGTGGTCGTCGGCGCGGGCATGATCGGCTTGCTCGTCGTGCAGGCACTCAAGGCGGCGGGCTGCGGGAAAATCATCGCCGTGGATTTGGCTGATGAAAAACTGGCGCTCGCCAAGCAACTCGGCGCCGAGTTGGGCATCAACCCAAACAACGCTAATGTCGTCGCCGCCATTCGCGAAGCCACCGGCGGTCACGGCGCGGATGTGGCGATGGAAGTCGTCGGTGCCACGCCCACCGTGCAAACCGCCATCGAGGCCACGCGCAAAGGCGGCCATGTGACGCTCGTCGGCAACCTCGCGCCGACGGTCGAGTTCCCGCTGCAATCGGTTGTCACCCGCGAACTCACTGTCCACGGCACATGCGGTTCCAACGGCGAATACCCCGAGTGCATGGATCTCATCGCCCGCGGCATCATTCAGGTAGAGCCCCTCATCAGCGCCAAACCCAGCCTCGACGAAGGCGCTGAATGGTTCGACCGCCTATACGCGGCTGAGGCTGGATTGATGAAGGTAATTCTTCAGCCGGGCGGCTGAATTGGCCATTGATTTTTGGCCGTTGAACAATTCCCGTTTCCAGTTAGCCTCCATCTCATGAAAGCTCTCCTCCTCTCCCTCGTGTGCGTTTCCATGGCGGCCGCAGCGCCGACGGTTTCACTGGTTCGATTACCAATGCATGGCATACAACCGCAAGTGATGACCGATGCCAAGGGCACAGCACATATTGTTTTTCTGGCGGGCAAGGAACGGGCATCCGACGTATATTACGTCACGCGGAAGGCTGGAAAATTTTCACTGCCGATGAAGGTGAATGCCATCCCGGGCAGCGCGGTGGCGGTAGGCACCATTCGCGGGCCGCACTTGGCGCTGGGAAAGTATGGCCGCGTGCACGTGGCGTGGAATGGTTCCCAAGCCGCCGGCGGCCGGCCGCATCATGGGTCGCCGATGTTGTACACGCGGATGAAGCTCGACGGCAGCGGATTTGAAAAGGAACGCGACCTGATGACGTGGACGACCGCCCTCGATGACGGCGGCTCGGTTGCGGCGGATGGCAAGGGCAACGTGCACGTGGTGTGGCACGCCGCGCCAAAGGCCAGCCCGAAGGGCGAGAATGTACGCGGCGTGTTTGTGGCGACATCGGCGGATACGGGAAAGACGTACGCAAATGAAAAACTAATCAGCACGAAGAAAGGCACGTGCGGATGTTGCGGGCTGAAGTCGTTCACTGATGCCAAGGGCGAGCTGTACACGCTTTATCGCGGCGCACAAAAGGTGGTGAATCGTGACATGACACTGCTTATCGGCCACGAGCCGGGCAAGGCGCGCGAAAGCGTGGTGGGCCCGTGGAAGATTGGCCAGTGCGTGATGAGCAGCGCCGCCTTCACCCAAACGCTCAAGGGCGTGCTCGGCGCGTGGGAAGCGCAAAGCAACATTTTCGTGGGACCGCTCGACGGAAAATCCGACGCACACAAAATCGCTCGTCACGCCCGCCAACGCCACCCCAGCATCGCTGTCAACAAAGCCGGCGACACGCTGGTGGCATGGAGCGAAAATACCGGCTGGAAAAAAGGCGGCCGACTCGCGTGGCAGATTCTGACCCAAAAACCGACCGACACAGCAACACATGGCGGCAAGGCGGGAATGCCGGTCTGGAGTTTTACTGCGGCTTATGCCCTGAAAAACGGGGATTTTGAGGTGATTTACTAATTGACGTTATCAGATAACGCTTGAAGAAGAAGCGTCATCTGATAACATCGACCCATGCGAACGATTGTCGATTTACCCGAGGAGCAGATTGCGGCCTTGGACAGTTATTGTGAGGAGGAAAAGGTGTCGCGGGCCGAGGCGGTGCGCCGGGCGGTGAGTGAGTTTGTGCCGACCAAGCCAAAAGGGGAAAAGAAAAAGCGAACCATTAAAGACCATCCCGGCTTTGGTTCGTGGAAACACCTAAACATTGACGGCTTGGAGTTTCAGGAAAAAATGCGGGCTGAATGGGATCACCGCCCGTGACAGCTGTTTTCGATACGAACATCGTCATCGATTGCCTGCGCGGCTTGGAACAGGCCGACGAGGAGTACAGCCGCTATGACAAGGTTTTCATCAGCCGCGTGACATGGATGGAGGTTTTGGTTGGAGTTGACTCGGAAGACGTCCGCGATTTTTTAAAACAAAAATTCACGACCACAGCCATTGATGTCGAGGTCGCCGAGGCTGCCATTGAGATTCGACGCAATCATCGGCGGTTGAAACTACCCGATGCAGTCATCTGGGCCACCGCCACTACACGCGACTGCATGCTAGTCACCCGAAACACGCGTGACTTTTCCGATGAGGAAAAAACTGTGCGTGTGCCATACAGCATTTAATGAAAATAGCTTACACAGGATTTGAGTTGCCCGAGGGGAAGGTGAAGTATAACGACGCCATTCTTTCTGATTTGGAGAACAAATTTAAACCGGACAAGGTTTCGCCTTACTATATCGAGCTGTTGCCGGAAGGGTTTGAGGCGGCGGAGGGGATTGCGATTGCGCGTGACTCGGTTCTCGATTTGCTGATTTTGGACATGGACAAGATTGAGGGGCGGTTATCCGTGGCGGAGGATGCGACGGAGAAGGCGGTGCTGGCGAAGTGCTTCGCGCATCTCGAGGGTGAGCAGCCGGTTTGCAATTTGGAACTGGACGACGCCGAACACGAGTTTGTGAACGGGTTCGGGTTATTGAGCAACAAGCCGACGGCGGTGTTTGATAAACCGCCGACTCCGGATACGGTTTGCGAAGAGGTGATGACGGCGGGCGATCTGATGTTCTTTTATACCGCTGGCAAAAAGGAGGTACGAGCGTGGTTCGTGGAGAAGCATGCCGACGCGGTGACGTGCGCGGGGAAGATTCACACGGACCTGGCGCGCGGGTTCATCAAGGCGGAGATTGTGAGCCATGAGGAGCTGATGACCGCGCACAATTTCAAGGACGCCGCCTCGCAAGGGTTGACGAAGTTGGTGGACAAGGATTTCCCGATTCCGGAACGAACTGTGCTGGAAATCCGGTTTAACATTTAACGCCCAAACGCAAAAAGCGCCAAGATTTTTCAACCTTGGCGCCTCGATGGCTTGGCGGTTTCCCGCTAAATAATCTGCTTAATCGGCTCCGCGCCTTCAACGCCGACGAGTTTTTGGTCCAGCCCTCGATAAAAATACGTGAGCTGGTTGGGGTCGAAGCCCAGTTGCGTCAGCACCGTGGCATGGAGGTTTTTCACGTGGAAACGATTCTCCACAGCTTTGCTGCCTATCTCATCAGTCTGGCCAACGCTTACACCGCCCTTGATGCCACCGCCGGCCATCCACATGGTGAAGCCGTAGCTGTTGTGGTCGCGACCCGTGCCACGGGCGTACTCGGCGGTGGGCTGACGCCCGAACTCGCCGCCCCAGATAATTAGCGTCTCGTCCAGCAGTCCGCGCTGCTCCAGGTCCTGCAACAACCCGGCAATGGGCTTGTCGGTGTTACCAGCATGGTAATTATGGTTCTTTTGAAGATCGCCGTGGGCATCCCAGTTGGCATCGTTATGGTTGCCGCCGCTGTAAATCTGGATGAAGCGCACTCCGCGTTCCACCAGCCGGCGGGCGAGCAGGCATTTCTTGCCAAAGTCATCCGTGCGGCCTTCTCCGATCCCGTAGAGCGACTTGACGTGCACGGGTTCCTGATCGAAATCCACGGCCTCGGGCGCGCTCATCTGCATCTTGTATGCCAACTCATAGCTGGCGATGCGGGCGGCCAAGTTGGAGTTGTCTGCACGGGCACTGAGATGGCGGTTGTTGTACTTGTTTAGAGCATCGAGCATGGCGCGTTGCTCTTCACGCTTCATGCCGCGGGCGTTCTTGAGGTCAAGGATCGGCGTGCCACTGGCGTTGACGGTCACTCCCTGATAGGCTGCGGGCATGTAGCCACTGGTCCAGTTCTTGGCGCCGCTGATGGGGCCGCCGGTGGGGTCGAGCATTACCACGTAACCCGGCAGGTTTTCATTCTCAGAGCCGAGGCCGTAGTTCACCCAAGAACCCAGCGAAGGTTTGCCGCTGAGGACATGGCCGGAATTCATCATCAACATCGCCGAGCCATGGATGGGCGAGTCGGCGGTCATGGAGTGCAGGAAGGCAATCTTGTCGCATTGCTTGCCAAGGTGCGGGAACAGGTCGCTGATGTACTTGCCGCATTGGCCGTATTGCTTGAACTTCCATTTGGGGCCCACCACCCGGCCGCCGTTCTTCTTGCCACCGCGGCCAAAGGTCTTCACCTGAATGGTCTTGCCGTCGAGCGGATACATTTTGGGCTTGTAGTCGAACGTATCGACCTGGCTCGGCCCGCCATACATGAAAAGAAAAATCACGTGCTTCGCCTTCGCGGGCAGGGGCGGGTTCTTGGGCTTGAGGGGGTTTTCCCAAGGCGTCTTGCCATCCGCCGCCAACGCCTGGTTGGCCAGAAAGCCGTCACCCGCCATCATCCCGGTGAGCGCCAGCGACGTGAAGCCGCCGCCGACCTGATGCAAGAATTCCCGCCGCGAGGTTTGCCCGCAGAACGTGTTTGCCGGTTTTTCAATTTTCGCCATAAGCCTGTTTCAGTATAGGGATTTTTCCTTGTTAGTCGAGATAGACAAATTCGTTGAGGTTCAGCACAAGCAAGCAAAAGCGCTGTAGGGCCTGATTATCCTCCACGCCACTTTGCTTGAAGGCGGCAAGGAGTTTCACGCCATCGTCGATATCCTCCTTGGAGGCAGGCCGGCTGGTGGCCAGCTCGATGGCGCGGCTGACCTGCTCGGAGGTGGACTTGGCCTCGCCCAGCAAGCGGTTGGCCAGCGCCTCGGCGGAGTCGTTAAGGAACTTGCTGTTCAGCATGGTAAGCGTTTGCGTGGGCACGGTGGTAACAAACCGGACATCGCAGGTGTTGTCGGTGTCCGCCCAGTCAAATGCCGCGAGGAAGGGCTCGTGCAGGGAGCGCTTCACGAAGATGTACACGCTGCGGCGAGCGGCGTCCTCCTTGGAGCTGCGGCCCCAGGCGGCACCGGGACGGGAAGCTGTCTTGGCCACCTCCTGCGGAATCTCGGTGTAGATGCTCGGCCCGCCCATCTTGAGGTTGAGCTGGCCGGTGAGGTTCAGAATGGAGTCGCGAATTTCCTCCGCGGCCAAGCGCCGCATATCAAACCGCCAGAAAAGATCGTTGTTAGGATCCTTGGCCAGCGCAGTCTTGTTGCCGGCGGAAGACATCTGGTAGGTGCGGCTCAACATGATAAGCCGATGCATCCGCTTGAGCGTCCAGCCGCCTTCGGCAAACTCGGCGGCCAGCCAGTTGAGCAACTCGGGGTGCGTTGGCTGATCGCCAATGAAGCCAAAGTTGTTTGAGCTGCGCACGATGCCGCGGCCGAAATGATGCTGCCAGAGGCGGTTGGCCATCACCTTGGCGGTCATGGGGTTATCCTTGCTGGCCAGCCACTCGGCCAGGACGCGGCGGCGGCCGGAGGTTTTACCACTGTCGTATTCCTTCGGAACGTTCACCCCGTCAGCACCCAAGATTTGCGGGAAAGCGGGTTGCACCTCCTCGCCCTTGAGCTGTGGGTTGCCGCGCTTTAACACCCAGGTGGGCTGGCGGCCACGCTCGGCGACAGCCATGGCCTTGCCGGCTTGGAAGGTGAGCTTTTGCGACTGGCTGGCCGCCAGTTGACGGCGCAGACTGCTCCAGTGGGCGAGCTTGGAGTCACCGAGCAACTCGCGCCCAAACTTGCGCACGAGCACGTCGGTGGAGGTTTGGCTAAGGTCCGCGGTCAGGCCGATGTCAATGTACTGCCCACCGTTGGTTTGCCGGCAATGGACGGCCAAGGTGTTGCGTCCGGTCTGGAGCACCTCCAGCGCGGCCTTGGTGATGTCGAGTTTCTTGTAATTGTCGACGTAGCCTTTCACGGAATGGATGAGCTTGCCGTTCAGGTAAATTTCGGCGTCCTCATCGTGATGAATCGTGAGCGTGAGCTTGGACGGAATGCCCTCCAGCCCAAAATCCTTGCGCAACCAGATGTCCTTGGTGTTCCAGTGTGTGCGCGGATGGCTGTTGGGCGTACCGAGCGTGCCAAAGCCGCCGGGGCCCTTCTTCCATTTGCTGTCGTCAAACGCGATCTCGAACCAGTTGTTGGCCGGTTTATCCAGCGTGTATTCCCAGACTTGGCCCTTCTTGATGGAGTCGGGCAGCACCTCCGCGTAGCGCGAGCCGCGTTTCTGGGTAGTCACAGCCACCTCGGGATGCTTCTTGGCGAGGTCCTTTAAAAACCCCTTCTCGATCGCGGCAATCTCGCCAGTGAGCGCCATCTCGGTTTTTTGCTTGGCCACCACCTTCAGGTCAAAGGCGGCCTTGTCCGCCGGGGTGTTGTTGATGGGCACATGGTTGGTGCCGCCCTTGCCATGCGGGGAAATATCGGCGAAGAACGACAACAGGGAGTAGTAATCCTTCTGCGGAATGGGATCGATCTTGTGGTCGTGGCAGCGCGCGCACCCCACCGTCATGCCCAGGAAGGTCTCGCTGGTCGTACGCAGGATGTCATCCAGGTAATCATAACGTGCCAAGGGCCGATCCGCCGGCTCATCATCCCAGATGCCCAGCCGATAAAAGCCCGTGGCGGTGATGGAGTCCGAGGTCTTGTCCGGCAGTTCATCCCCGGCCACTTGTTCCATGATGAAACGATTGTACGGCTTGTCCTCGTTGAAGGCATTGATGACATAATCACGGTACATCCAGATGAGGTCCTTGCGGCTGTCACGCTCGTAACCGTTGGTCTCGGCGAAGCGCACAAGGTCCAGCCAATGGCGGCCCCACTTCTCCCCGTACTGAGGCCGCTCCAGCAGGCCGTCGATCACGTTGCGCCAAGCGCGCGGCGATTTGTCGTGCACAAAGGCGTTCACCTCCTCCGGCGTGGGCGGCAGGCCAATGAGGTCGTAGTACGCACGCCGGATCAACTGCCGCCTGTCCGCCGGTGCGTTGGGCGCTAGGTTGCCCGCCTTGAGTTTGGCGTAGATGAAGGCGTCGATCGGATTCCGGCCCCAATCCGCATTATCCACCTTGGGCACCTCGGGCCGATGCATCTTCTGGTAGGCCCAGTAGGCACGCGTACGCGCATTGATTTGCGTGTTCGGCAGCTTCTCCGGCTCGTCGTTGCCGGCAATCTCCAACTTGGGATTATATGGCGCGCCCAACTTCACCCATTGCGTGAGTATGTCGATGTCCTCCTGTGGCAGCTTGGCCTTGGGCGGCATCTCGTGGTCGATGTCCTTGTAGGAAATCATCGCCAGCAACAGGCTCTTGTCCGGCTCCTTTAAATTCACCGCCGGTCCAATCTCGCCACCCTTCAGGATGCCCGCGCGGCTGGTGATCCGGAAATGCCCCTTGAGCTTTTCCTCGCTGCCATGGCACTTGAAGCAATTTTCCTTGAGGATCGAGTAAACTTTCTTGTCAAAAAACGTGACCTTCGCCGCGTCCGACAACTCCTGCGCCACCGCCAATCCTGGCAACGCCAACAATCCAACCCAAGCCTGTTTCCACATAAGAAATACTTTCTCCCTTTCGGGATGAACATCCTAACGACTCCCAGCCGTTTCGTCACCCCTAGAATACGTCTTTTTACAACCGCGCAGATATTGACGTGCCAGCCACACCGCGTATTCTAAACCGACCTGACCGGACACCCGGAAGGGCGACACCCATGCAAATCCATATCGATCGTGCCGGCCAACGATTCGGCCCGTACTCCATCGAGGAGGTCAAGAAATACCTCGCCGACGGCATCCTGTTGCCCTCGGACCTGGGTTGGCATGATGGCGCGGCCGAATGGCAGCCGTTATCGCAAATCCCCGGCGTCAAGCCTGGCGGTCCCCTGCCCCCTGGTGGTCCACCGCCACCCGGCAAACCCGCCGGCCCAGCCGCCCCCACCGCGGCCGATGCCGCCGGTGCCAGCGCGAACGCTCCCTTGGACGGCGCGCCCGTGGCTGCCAAGGGCAAAGGCGGAGGCGCGGTCAAGATCATCGCCATCGTCCTTGCCGTCGCCGCCTTGGGCGCGGGTGGATACTTTGGCTACACCAAGTTCTTCGGCGGAGATGGTGGAGACGCCAATGGAACCGATGCCAATGGCACCGGCGGAGATGGAAACAGTTCCAATGCCCCCCTGGCCAGTGTTCCCACGGGCTGGGAAACCCTGCCCGACGGTGCGCTCATTGCCGCTGGTGCAGAGGCCGTCATTCAGTTGAAAGCCGGTGCCATCTTGAAATCTCCATTGGTTCAAGGGCTCATTAGAAACCACGATTCGACTCCTTCGGCTCCCGGCTCCGGCGGCCGCATGCTCATTGGCCGGCAAATTCAATTTATTCAGTCCGAATCAGGATTCAACCCGTACGATATCCAAGATATCACAATCAGTGCGTCCGGCATTTCCCAAACCTTTAAATCCGTGGACTCGTTGGATGAAAGCGCGATGGAAAAAGCCTTTGAGGACGCCTTGGCAAATGGCTTTCGGCCTGCCGCGGCCCAAGGCCCCGTGATTCATGTTTGTGCCCATGTGCGACTGGCCAACGACATGACCAAACAAACTTTGGATTTAATCGATGGGGACGTCCCCCCTGAATTAGTAAAAGAGCATGGGGATACAAAATACTATATTTTGGGCGATGATCCGAACAACCCGGATGACCCGGATCCAGTTTTTGCAGCCGCTTACTTTCCTGACAAAAAATCCGCCGTCATCGGTTCGGAGAGCGCAATCGTCGCTCACATTGACGGCCAAGGCAGCTTCAGCGCGCGGCAGGGGCTGGATTTGCTTGATTCCACGATGCTGATCTCCGCCGCGTTCGTGCCCTCGGATTCCTCCCTGTTTAAGAACAAGCTCAGCGAAGCCGCCCAGGGAATTCCCGATGAGGCCCCACCCGAAGCCCAAGCCTTGGCGGGTGCCGCGCAGGAAATCACCGGTGGGGCATTAGGCGGCGGCATCGTGGGCAACACCGTGCGCCTGGCCGCAACCGGTAAGTTTTCCGAAGCCACCCACGCCACCACCTTCGCCGACAACTTCAACAAACTGCTGGGCACAGTCCGCAAAACCCCGCAGGCCGCCCAAGTCCTGTTGATGCTGCAATCCCAAGGCATCCAACTCCCCCGTGCCACGGCCGACATGGACAAGGCCAGCCTGGTCTTTGGCGTGGCCAGCTCAGCCATTGCCAATTTTGAAAACATTGCAAACGCACTCGGCGGAGGAGGCTCAGGCCCCGGAGGCCCAGGCCCCGGCACTGGCGGCAACGGCGCCCATTCCCAGAAAACCCGGCAAGCGTGGCGGCAACTCTCGCAGGTCGCCCAATTGCCAGCCCAACGCTGGCCCACTGCCCAGCAAGTCATGCAAAGCATGGGCCAACCCCAAGACCAGGCCCAAGCCGCCACCCTGAACCTGCGCACCTTGATAAACCCGAGCAACAATCGACCCAACGGACTGGGCGCTTTCAATCCCCAGTTGCTCACCCCACAGGAACGCCAAGCCTACCAACTCACTGGTATGAGATTGGATTACCACGACCAGCCCGGTGATGATTCCCGCGCCATCCGGCTTTATTTCCGGCCCCAGACCGGCCAACTCATCGGCATTGAGTGGTACGAGGCGGGCCCGGACAAGACCGGCCCACCGGGATCAGGCGGCAACAACCCGGGCGGCCCCGGCAAAGGCAAGGGAAAAGGCAAGGCCACCGGTGGCGGCTCCGCCAAGGCCATCATCCCCGGCCGCACCCCGCCCCGGCCGCCCGGCGCAACCACCAAGGCGCCGCCATCCCGCCCCAAGGCCGCCGCCCGAGCCATGCCCCAAACCGCATCCGAGGCGGAAAAATTCCTGACCGGCGAATGGGCCGGCAGTGCCACCGCCACCAACGGCGTCACCATCACCTTCAAGGATCCCCGCCAAATGACCTCCACCGGCGGCTCCCGTCCCATCGTCGGCCAATTTCAGGTACTCAGCGTCTCTGGCAACCAAATGACCATCTGGGCCGTCAACCGCGGCAACCTCGCCCAAATCTCCTTCAACAACCCCAACCAGATGACCCTCCACAGCACCATCATGAAGGGCTTTCTGCCGCTGGGGACTTACCAAAGAAAGTAAGATTCACCCGGGGTTAATTTAAAAACCAACAATCCATTCGACCGGATTGTTGAATGACGATTGTTGGTTTGTGAGTGATAAACGGCCAAAACACCTCATGGTTTCCAGAAACCACCCCCATGTTTCGGCCAAAACACCCCATGGTTCCCAGAAATCACCCCATGTTTCGGCCAAAACACCTCATGGTTTCCAGAAATCACCCCATGTTTCGGCCAAAACACCCCATGGTTTCCGGAAATCACCCCGTGTTTCGGCGAAAACACCGCATCAATTCTCCGAACCACCCCCCGATTTGGCCAAACTAGGCCTTGGATTGCCATTAAATCCGCGGATAGCCGACATAAAATCCAAAATACTAGGAATTCGATGTTCGTTGGGTTCGATTCCCAAAACACATCTTACTCTTTTCC
>CEVA01032574.1_pt1 | contig 17252 bp, 16 predicted proteins | sample 361521 | NCBI WGS metagenome assembly CEVA01 (sample SAMEA2622823, study PRJEB7988) | marine metagenome | isolation source: saline water (ENVO:00002010), including
TGAGTAGGTTCGTATATAGTTATTGCAATAGGTTCTAACAAGTCGTCTTCAGCCAACAACACGCTGTAACTCATTCCACCATAATCAACACCTAGCGCATAGCCCACACCATTATCAAGAACCACATCATCAAATACGAATTTACCGGCCTCATTAGTCAGGGACTCATATGTGGTAACGTCTTGGCCCATATTATTGAAGGAATACAAGAAGACCGGAAGACCAGCGTCAATTGCATAATCATTCGTACCATTAACAACTAGCCCGGTAATGACACTCGGACTCTGAGCATATACCCGTGCCATGGTGAAAATCCCAATAAGCACGAGACACGACAAACCAACGGAAAAGAACAGCAATGAACGTTTTATACCACTATTACAATGCATTGTTTCTCTAAAAAGACTCCGTTTCACCCACAAGTTTATCGTCAGAATGTTGCAATCTGAGCCGGGCGAGAGCTATTTCATGCTCCACGCCAGTTTCTAATTCACTGGATCGCTCAGTTTCCATCTGCTGTATACAAGTAGCCGCGTCATTTCGATATTGATCAAGTTCAGTATTGAACGCTTCCTCCGATATGTTTCCCATGCGGTATTCCAACTGCAGCGTGCGAATGGACCGAAATATATTATCTAACTCTGAAGTTGAATCAGTAGAGCCAATTAGAGCATCACTAATATTTGGAAAATATCTGTTTTTGAAGAATGGATATACCACTACTCCTATACAAAACAGTCCTAATAATACAGATAAAAAAACCGCCATAAATATCACGCCTATCCCGATAGCAATGTGCTAGAAAAATTTAGATCTCATATTTCATAAAGGCTTAGTAATAGATCTTCTGTGATCGGGCCATAAAGCTATTACTGTTCCAAAAACGAAAACCGGGCCAGCGACCCACATCCACCAGATCATAGGATTCACCAAAATGCGTATGCCGACCGACCCATCTGCCATATTTTCACTAGGTACTATGTAGAAGTCTTCAATAGGAGTACTGTGTATAGCCGCACGGGTAGAAGCCATATTAAATGATGGATAGAAATCCCGACGAGACGTCATATTCTTGAAAAATTGCCCATCACGCGATACCTCAACATCTGTTAGATATGAAACTCTATCTGACCGTGATACAACGTTAGTTCCTACATATTTGACCTCATAATTCGAAACATCGACCGACTCGCCTTGTGCCAATACGACATCTTTTTGGATATTAAAAAATGAGGCTCCTAGAACGCCCAGCAGCACCATTACAACAGCTAAATGAACAATGTATCCACCGTACCTAGGACGATTAGCCATCAACAATTTCACGAATGCCACCGGATAGCTTTCGCGAAATGCTACTCTCCTGGATCTACAACCATTAACCCACTCGATTGCGATTCCAGTCGTTACCATACCGGCTATACCATATCCAATTAAAGGATATATCTTCGTAAAACCTATTAGAATCATTATTATGACAACTATAAACCCAACTATAAATGGCCACATCAGTGATTTGCACAACATCACAATACTAGCCTGTCTCCATGGTATCAGAGGTCCAATTCCCATCAGCATAATTAGGGCTAACATTATCGGTCCATTAACTTGATCATAGAATGGACGTGCAATAGTTATTTCCTGTTCGGTTATTAATTTCGAAATCAACGGATATACAGTACCCCATAAAGTAACAAACGCTATTCCCAGTAACAGAAGGTTATTCATTAAAAAAGCCGACTCACGAGAAAGCATAGATTCAAGCGCCCGAGCACTTTTCAATAAATTGAACCGCCAGAAGAATATCGCAAATGGAACCACAGTCCCAAAGGCCAAAAATAGCAGGAATACCCATCCCAAAGAAGATGCACCAAAAGAGTGAACAGAAGGCACAGGTCCGCCTCTATTCATGAACATTCCGTACAGAGCGAGAGAAAAAGCTATGTTAATCATTACTATGTTCCACATGCGGAACATACCTCGCCGCCTTTGTACCATTATAGAATGAATAAATGCGGTTAGTACCAACCAAGGCATGAAAGCAGCATTTTCTACTGGGTCCCAAAACCAAAATCCACCCCAACCTAATATCGTATACGCCCACCAGGATCCTAATAGAAGTCCACTAGCCAATAACAACCAAATGACTAATCCCCAAATCCTTCCTATCTCCACCCATTCGTCACGCGTTTGCTTTCCTAATATTCCACCAAGAGCAAAAGCTGTCGGTATCGTTATCCCTATCAGGCCAGCCATCAAAGCAGGGGGATGGAAAAACATCCCAAAGTGTGTCAATAGCGGATTAATTCCTTCGCCGTCTGGAGGAGTTATAGGTAATTTTGCGAATGGATTAGCCATAAAAGCCATCACTACCAGGAAAAACACCAACACTACCATCATGATTGCTGTTGAAAATGGCAATGTCGGTCGCACCCTGGATGGAGCGAACCTAACTGCTAAAGCCGCCATCACCGATAATATAAAAGCGATATATAACAACGACCCTTCATTACCGGCGTAAAATGCAACCCATGTATAAATATGGTCCATTGCCAGGTTGCTATGTCCTGCAACATATGCGATAGAAAAATCCCTAGTAATGAACAGACCTACTAAGCTAGCAGTGCAAACACCCAAGACTAGCACTAGTAAATAAACAGATTTCTTGGCACTCTCCAGAAGTAAATAAATACCGAATATCTTGCCTACAATAGAACCGGCACCCGAATAAGTGGCTAAACAAATCGCCATCCATAACGTAGTCGCCCCTAATTCACCCACGATCGGCATCTTCCCTTACAGAATTAATCGTATCCTCTAAACTAGAGCCACTGGGATGATCTTGGGAGACTATCTGATCAACAATCCCTAGGTATCTATTCCGATCTTCATTGTCACCTGAAATTGTATTTCGTAACCCTACGTCTTCCTTAACATTTTTCATAGACTTTAGTGCAAATATTCCGAGGGATAATCCTCCAAATACTATAAAAATTGGGGCAACCCACGCTATCAGGTGAAAACCTTCTCTCTTCGGAGCCGCCAATATCTGTTCACCATACCTGTCAACAAAGTAATCCAGTATCTGTTCCCGAGTCTGACCCTCTGACAATTTCTGCCTAATGATCTGTTTCATCTGGCGAGCTAGTGGGACTTGGGCTTGATCTATAGTTTCAGCCGGACACACTGGACACATTATCATCCCGTCTATCGCATAAGCCTCTTTCTCATCATATTCCACAGTAGAAAGTTCTTGCTCTGGGGACTGTGCGTGTAGAGGATGTACGAATATGAAAGCGCTCAGTAATATCAGAAGTAGAGGAATATATCGCGCCTGCATTGAGCACGTCTTAAGAAGACCAACAGAGTATGCGCTCCGATTAAATCTGCAGTGCAATGCCCAGTCCTACAATCAGGATATACGCAACATAGCTTTGGCGATTATGAAATACTAGACCAGTAATTACTTACAGGCCTCGGGCTGTTGGCCTTGAATACAATTAACAACATAATTAGCCGTTAGGACCATTTCTTCTTCTGTCATCAATTTAGCGAAACTCGGCATCACCTGAAGACCGTTGACAATGAAACCCTGGACTCCAGCTACTCCAAGAGCCTTAACTTGGTCTGATGTTAGATCAGGAGTAACCACGGGTTGATATCCGTATTTACTCGTCATAGTGCTAAGCACAGGCCCATCACCTTGACCAGAGATTCCATGACACATAGAACAGTTAACGTCATACATGTGCTTCGCGTCATCAGTAAAAGATGTAGCCTTGGGCGCATCATACCATGGCACTGCTGAGTCAGGAACGCTCAACCGAGGTGGTTCGTGAGATTTATAGGAATCCTGATAATGCATTTCATAGAAGATATCGATTGGATATGAACCTTGAGAACAACCCATAGCCGTAAGCAACACGGTAGTTATAGATATACCCATTAAAATTGTTTTAATTCGCTTAAGACTGGTCATTCTCATTATTTCTGCCAATTTCTAAATATAAATCCGATGTTCCGACCGTTATCCTTCAGTCTTCACATCCACCGCGCCTGCTTGATTAAGGATACCGGTTGTCTGATCCAAGTCTCCATCTTCAACACTTGCTAGGACACCAATATAACCCTCAGTTATACGAGTGTCATACAATCCACTTTTCAATTTTGGGAGCCTCGACTCGAAAATTACCCCCAAACAAGTGAATAAAATCGCCCCCAGCATAGTCCCTTCATAACTTACTACTGCCATTGCAGGTAATGCCAATATTGGCTTACCTCCGGTAACCAACGGGTAGGCCAATTGAGTCATGGATGTTAACAAAATCGCAGCAGACAAGCCGAGAGTAGCTCCTATGAACGGAAATAAATACAGTCTATGCTTCTCATCTCGCTCTCCAAATGCTCCTTCCGGATAAGGGGCATCAGTGAGAAAATCAATATCCTTCTCTGATACACCTGACGATTTAAGAGCATCGCCAGCGTCTGCCGCCGCGTTCGCATCTTTGAATAAACCCAATATAGGACTTTTAGCCATACGATTACCTCGTTAAATTTCCTAAAACTAATCTTCTCTAAAGACTGCCGGAACAACACGCCTACCGATCTTGACGGACTCATTCTTAAGTATATCGCCCTCTTTTATGTCATACAGTGGTACTAGAGGGAACACTCTACTAAACAATAACAACAGCATCGATACAAATGCGAACGTTGCTCCCACTATTATAGCCTCGTAAACGGAGGGCACATAACTATTCCAGCTAAACGTAAAACCTGTACGGTTAGCCAGACCAGGGACGATAATCAAATACCTCTCAAGCCACATGCCTATATTCACAGATATACAAGCTGCCGACATTATCCACAGATTTCTACGAGCACGCCGCGTTAACCAGAGAGCGACAGGAATAAAGTACGTGGTAACTATAAATATAATTGTCCACGCTTGGAACGGTTCCTGGATAAACTGCAAACTCCTTACAGCTATTTCATCAGCTTCACGACCATATATCCCGAATATTACTTCCATGACGAAGAAATAAAACCAACCAGTCGCGACTACAACTAGTAGCCGGCCTAAACCGTCGATATGTTCGTGGCGGATATAATCCTGCCAACCATACATCCATCTCAGCAAAATTAACACAAACGCCACTGCGGATACCCCTGAATGAACTGCTCCCACAACAAAATAAGGCGCAAACACCGTTGAATGCCACGATTTAGCAGCCACTGCCATGCCGAAATCCCACGACACAATACTATGGACGGAAACGAAAACGGGTAGTATCAAAGCAGACAATAAGACACCCGCTATGATCTGCAGTTTCCACTGCCTCGCATTACCTTCCCATCCCATAGCCAAGAGCGCATATATGCGGTGCGGTATCCCAGTAGTACGATCTCTTAATACTGCGAAATCTGGCACTAGGGCTATCAATACAAACAAAGTGCTTGACGTCAGATATGTAAGAATCGCACTAGGATCCCAAATCAGAGGTGTCCGTACATTTGGCCATATCCCACGAGCGAAATCATAAGGGAAAGCCCAGTAAAGTATCCGCCAAGGTCTCCCTGTGTGGATGATAGGCATAATCATAGCTGTCATAAGCGAGAATATAGTCAGTACTTCCGCCGCTCTTGTCGCAGGCCTTCTCCATTCTGCCTTAGCTAAACGCAAAATAGCAGATAACATAACACCTGCATGGCTAATACCGATCCAAAATACGAAGTTGGTGATAAAGAATCCCCAGAAGATAGGGCGGTTAAGGCCTGTGATGCCGAGACCACGATTGATCATATAGCCAATAATTATCGCAGCGATAAGTACTATTAGGCCAAGTACACCAACTACCGGCCAAAACCATTTGGGTGTCTCCAAAATGGATCGGAGCAAATCTCTATTAACTTGTTCGGCGGGTAGAACTCTACCTTCCTGCATTTTTGGCTCCTATGCCTCGTATCCTCTCTTAGTTAATACCAGAGAAGTAAACGTTATATATTTCTAACCTATTTATTCTGGTTTGGCTAAGACCAGATATTTCCCTCTATATAATGTATCCATCTTCTGATACATGGCGCCTTCCTTGACTTCCCACACTGACAGAGCTGGAAGGATTCTTGTTCCCATTAAATATATGAACCCAACTAGGCCTATACCGCCTAATACTATGAATATATCCCACAGGTCAGGAAATACCGGCGGTGGCACCCTAAACAGGCCGAGATGGTATATATCCCCGGCATTAAATGCTCCTACAAATATCCTAATCTGGAACAATAAATTACCAATGAGTATAGATATCCCAGCGAGGGCGGGACCCCAAGCCGTTTTTCTTATTGGATTCCAGACTAGAATCCAAAACGGTATCAAGAAAATAAATATAACATTCAGCCAGAAAATCCATGAGTACGACTCAAACATCAGGTATCTCAAAATATTCTGTTCTAATTCCATGCGGCCATACCAAAGCGTTATAAAGAAGGCGAACAGATGGTATGTCCAAAGTAGGGTCAGACCTATCTGTATTTTACTAGCCGACCAGAAAACCGAAATACCAAAGTATTTCTCGTACCCTCCCCACTTCCTCATGGCAAATGCTATTACCAAAATAATACTTAGCGCTGACTGGAACCCTGTCACAGTGTACAGGGGTGGCAGGATAGAGTCTTTCCACCCAGGTATCAAACTCATTGCGAAGTCACTGACGATCAAAAAATGCACGAACACGACCATCATGAAATACAACCCACCCAAAAGCGCAAGACTAATTTTTTGATGGATCCACTGTTTCTTTGTCCCGTACCAGTGACCGGCCAACAACGTATATAGCTTTGTACGCCAACCATTCGTGCTGAAACGAGCTTCTGCAAGATCTGGAACGACAGACACCCACAATATAACCAAGCTTAGGACAGCCAGGGAAATTATTCCTAAGAAATCCCACAAATGCGGAGCGCCAAATGGGACCTCCATCCAAATGGTCTTTCGAATCTGTAATTCGCCATGCATTCCTGGAACGAAATGAGGATTGTTAATTGGCGGCAGTAGATATATTAAAGGGATATACAATATTACATTTACTACGCCAACCAATGCGAATAATTCCGATATTCTAGATATCGGTCTTCTCCAGTGGCTTTTCGTTAGCCTGAAAGCTACCGCCACCAAGGGAGCTGAACTAGTTATAATAAATATGAACGAGAAAATAGCAGCATAGTAGCCCCATGCGCCATAGTCTGCGAAGCCATCAGTGGTCATTCTCAATACAAAACCCACTATACCAAGGACTGCCAAAACTCCAGCGATCGCTATTCCCAGCTTTAACACCCCGGGCGTGGAAGCAGTCTTACTAGCGACATCCTGCGTTGCAGACTGTGCGTCAGGAAATACCCACATGTCGTGAGGGTAATGACTCTCTGCATGACTAGACATGGCCGTCGCCCTCACCTAAAGGATATTGATCAACTTTCTTGAGATATATAACGTTAGGTCTTGTATTAACTTCTTCCATTAACCGATACCCAGGAGTCTCTCTTTCATGTTCATGATGAATGTCGTGAGCATTCACATCGTCGAAATAATTCCTGATTTTTGCGTTATCATCATATTGGTCGCCAAAAGTTATACAAGATGACGGACAAGCTTGAGCACAAGCAGGAGCGTAATTCCCCTTTTCTAATGATTCATCATTGAGGCGACCTCCTGATTGCCGTTCAACCTTTAACTCGCCCCTCCTTAACCTTTGGACGCAGAAAGTGCATTTTTCAGTTATTCCCCGACTCCTCACAGTCACATCTGGATTAAGCTGATTTTCCAGTCTTTCCGGCCATCCAGGATGCCAGTAATTGAAGAATCGGACCTGATATGGGCAGTTGTTGATGCAGTATCTAGTTCCGACACATCGGTTATACACCTGGACATTAAGACCTTGGTCGTTGTGATAAGTCGCATACATGGGACAGACTGGCTCACACGGTGCATTGTCACAATGCTGACACAATACTGGGATATACCGAGCTTTCACGTTGGGATATTCACCCTCCCAATATCTCTCGATACGAATCCACTCATTGACACGTTTCTGCAAGAATGTATCTTTAGTGTTAAGTGGAATGTTATTCTCTGCCTGGCATGCCATTACACAGGCTTGGCAGCCTGTACATTTATCGATGTCTACTACCATTCCCCACTTATGATCTATTCGATTACTTACCATTTTTCCTCTGACCGCTCAATATTTTAACCAGACCTAAGTTTCCTAGTGGCCTTGTTGTCCAGGGGTAGTCGTCTTGATAATTTCCTCACCTGGATTGTTGTCGATTATATTACCGATTTCCCTACTTTCGTATTCGCCTTCAAGCTTGGTAACCCTGACGCTATCTCCAGTATTCTGCACTTGAACTCTGTTAGAAGCCCAAGCCATTGACCGGGTACCATCAACACGGACGGCCGACAGAATGTCTATGACGTTAGAGCTATCTCTATCATCTCCCACTGTAGCGTAATCCGGTCCATGCTTGTGTCCTTGACCTAACGGGACGCCTACAATATCTGGCGGCATACCCGGATTAGGATAGGCAGGAGCTGTAATTCTACCCGCATTCGACGTCAAAGAAACTACATCACCTTCCCGTATTCCCAAACTTTCCATTTGCTTTTCATTAATTTCTACCCATGTCTGCCACGCTATCGATGTTACTGGGTCTGGCGCAGACTGAGCCCAAGGGAGATGTGCGTTTCTTCCATCCAACAGAGTGTTATGCAGGAATGGAATCAGATAAAACCCACTGCCAGAGAACTTTGCCTCTGACCCTCTAGAAGCTATATCACTTAGTATTCCCGAAGGTGCCTGAACCGTAACCGGATCGGACGATTCATCCCACCAGCCGCCATTTCGCAACATCGAATTCCAATAAACGTCTTTTGTCGACCCGGATACCGATCCTTTGTTCATATCGTACAAGGAATCTGACGTCTCTCTAAGGGCCTGCTTAACACTAGCCCATGGTAAATCGGATTCTTTCCCTAATTCTTGACCTACAGCAAGCAAAACATCCCCAAAACTACGTGGGTCTAATTCACTTAGCGGGTTCACCACTGGCTGCTGTATGCCTATCACCTGATGACCTGGGCCAGGCTCGGGAATGTCGCTACCCCAGTCTTCCAAATAATTTCTATCAGGAAGGATCAAATCAGCCATTATTGCTGTATCATCGATAAACGAGGAGAAACTGACTACAAAGACGCTGTCACTGGAAAGTGCCTCACCCATACCAGAAGATTCTGGCAGCCCGTAGACAGGATCGGCGTTATGAATCATTACAAGCCGGGTTTTGCCATTTCTAATATTACTTATCTGCTCTGACCAATCAGCTAATCCTCCTACATTTGCTGAAGAAGGAAGATCTGAAAATGGGCTTTCAGGGCTAAAGGCGATTTGGCTTCCTACACTACCTACCAGATAATTGAGAGCGTAAATAGCCTCAGCGTTAAACAGACCATTACTATAGGCTGAAGAACTGTCTCCGCCTATAGCTAACGAGGGTGTATGGCTAGCAAATTCTCGAGCTAGCTCTTTTATCAAATCCGCTCCACTATGACCATGAAGGATATCTTCATGCAGATTCAGCATTGGACCTACTCGTTCTGGAGCATATGCACTAAGAGCAGCAGCCCCTCGTCCGGCCGTCAGCCGATCTATATCAACACCGTCAGCCTGCAAGCCTTCAGAGATAATGACATGCGCAATACTCAGAGCTAAGTGACCTTCAACACCGGGGGCAATCGGAAGCCATTTATCTGCATTAGACGCTGTCATAGAAAATCTCGGGTCGACATGCACGTGAGTACCTCTGTGCCCGCCATTACTAGTATCTCGGAACGCGCCGTATCCAATGGACCACCTTGTAGGCGACCCCCAAGTAGATAAGAAATCAGCGCCAAATGACAAGAGGTAATGGGAACTGCCAATATCAAGATCTGGGAGTGTATCTTGTCCAAACACACTCTTCACTGCTGTCCTATATACGCCTTGGTCGAACGCCTCGAATCCCAAGTGAGTCCCATTGAATGCTTTTGCAAACCTATCAGCTATCATAGCCGAGTGCGCTCTAACTGGCTCAGTAATAAGTAGTAACCCATCTCCATGAGTTCCCAGAGAGGCCTTGAGAGCATCCAAACCTTGATCCCACGTGATCTCTGTAAAATCTCCGGACCCTTTAGCTCCCGTTCTCTTCATTGGCCCAGCCAACCTGTCCGGATGGTAGAGTGCTTGAAGACCTGCGTCACATCTAGCAGACTGCTTTCCAAGATTTACAGGGTACTCTGGATTGCCCTGAACCTTCTTAGCCCTACCTTCCATTACCCGGACAACAATTCCCTCATTAGTGGGGCACTGACGGCACAACGTGGCATACCAGTTGTCCGTACCTTTTACCAAGTCCTCCGGTTGCATAACAGGGCTCTGAACCTTTAATTCACGCCTGTCTTCTCCAAAAACATCGCAGGCTACAGCGCCTACAGCTGATAGCCCTGCCCATGCCAGAAAATTTCGTCGCGTTAACTTCATACGGCTATGCCTTATTCCTATATCACTTATGACAGATAGTACAGTCGGTCGAAGCGTTGGTCTGCCTATGACAATCCAAACATGTACCCATCTTCAGAGATTGACCTTCTTGCGGCTGAACTTCAATCATTCCCGCTACATTTCCATGACAAACCGAGCACGCCTCTCCTATAGACAACGGTAATTGTTGTGGCTTCTCGTCACCCATTGGCAGAGTAACTATCCTCGACTCGCCTTGTGTCAGAAAGCGTATGTGTGCCTCATGAACGAACCTAGCGTGATCTGGGAGCCTATGAACTCTCTCCCAGTTAATCGGGTTGTTATCATGATATTTGTCCACAACCCTTTGAATTTGCTCGACATTAGCTGATGTCTCACCTGTATCGTTTTCTGCGTTGATTTGCTTATGGCAGAAAAGACAATTTTCTACTGCAGGTACAGTCGCCGCCGCTCCCTTTGTTACATTACGATGACAAAACTCACATTGTATCCCTGCTCCGCCTTGCTCAACCGAGCCAGCGTGAACCGTATGAGGGAATGGTATCGGCTGCGGAGGTGCATCTGACAAACCAAATGGAGCATTCGAAAACCAAGAGGTGGCCAAAACATATATTAGAAAAGCTACAATTATAGTGACAACTAATCCAACCAATGCCAAGGGTATTATGTTAACGCCCAATTTCATTTAACGATCGTTTCCTAATACACTTCTATACAAAATGCCTATCCCAGAAAAATCCAATAGTGCTCCAAGTGGCAGACAAAGCCAATATGAAGAAAACTATAGCAGCCGCCAAGGCCAATAGCCCTACAATAGTGATTGGCAACCTGAGTTTACTTAAACCCTCTGGATAATCACCCGTGGCTACACCAGACGGTATAAATCCATGCGCAATCATCATAGAAAAAGCGAACACTATCATTAGAGGAAGGAAAATCCAGAGAAGTGTTAACCAATTGTGAATGTTTATCCAGTCGGCACTTGTAAGCGCGTGGGGGTCTACAAGAGGCATTTCGTCGTCACTGCCACCTAAACACTGAGATAGTTCGGATATACCTTAACTCCACCTGAAAAATTATCACAACGAAATTTTGGTGTCAAGCGTCACAGAGCGCTTTTTAGCACAACATATATCATTCTACAGCGGAAACCAGGTCGTTTTCAGTTTGCGACCTAGACAAAGAAGCGTATATAATTGCGCACAATGCGAAAGCTACTGTACAGCTGAGTACTCCTAGCTCTCATGAGTACTCCTGGCTCTCAATCGATGCACTTCGAGGAAGCTATGACTCAACCTAAATCTGGGGCCAAGAACCCTTCCACGAGAAGTTCTCGTTCCCGTAAAACATCAGATGCTGGTCTCCCGCAAGGAATTACTGTTGATGATCTAGTCGATTACTACAAGAGAATGGTATTGGTTAGAACAATGGATGAACGTATATGGATGATGAATCGTCAAGGCAAAGTGCCAATCGCCGCTTCTTCTCAAGGCCACGAAGCGACGCAGCTAGGCAGTCTGCTAGCTGCCGAGAAAGATGGTGATTGCTTCCTGTTCACCTACTACAGAGACCTGGCTGTAAAAATGGCTGCAGGATTAACGCCAGCCCAAGTAATGAAATCATTCATGGGCAAAGAAGGTGATCCATACAGTAATGGCAGGCAATTCCCACTTCAAGGAGCTGATTTAGACCATAAAATCATCCAACTATCTAACGTGGTAGCAGCCGGGCTTACACAAGCCGTGGGCTACGCGTTAGCTTCTAGAATGCAGGGAGATGATACCGTCTCAATCGTGTATTTCGGTGACGGGGCCTCTAGTCAAGGGGAAACACATGAGGCTATGAACTTTGCCGGAGTACACAAACTGCCGGTAATCTTCTTGTGTGAAAATAATCATTATGCGATCTCTGTGCCGCAAAAATCGCAAATGGCCATCACTGATGTCGCTAACAGGGCTGAAGGGTACGGCCTCGCCGGAGTTGTAGTAGACGGAATGGACATTATTCAAGTGTATGAAGCAACCAGAGAAGCGATAACGCACGCACGTAGTCAAGGTCCAGTACTTTTAGAGATGAAACTCGAACGTTTCATGCCTCATACAACAGACGATGACGATAAACGATATCGACCAGCTGACGAAGTTGACAACATAAGACAAAGGGACCCCGTTATCACAATGGGGCAATACATGACTGAACAGGGGTTCCTCAATCAAGAACAAATAGATACAATCTCCAAAGAAGCAACAGCATCTATCAACCAAGCTACGGACGAAGGTGAAGAGGCACCCCTTCCTGATCCCTCAACAATGTTCGATCATTTATTCAAAGATTAAGTTCAAGAACGCCCTTCAGGGTAGAGAGTAAATTATTATGGCAGTTATATCAGTAATCGAGGCAGTTCGATCCGCTATGCAAGAGGAAATGCGACGGGACGATAGTGTGTTCGTACTGGGAGAAGACGTAGGAAAACGGGGCGGAGTATTCTTATCGACACAGGGATTCATTGATGAATTTGGCGAGTCTCGAGTAATAGATACGCCGCTAGCTGAAGCATCTATAATGGGCGTAGCCCTAGGAGCAGCCTTCAAGGGTATGCGGCCTATACCAGAAGTTCAATTTTCTGATTTCGTATGGCCTAGTATAAATCAACTAATCGGTGAAGCAGCGCGAGCACGGTACGGTAGTAATGGCCAATTGTCAGTGCCAATGGTCGTCAGAATCCCGTACGGAGGCGGGATTCGGGGCGGACTATACCATTCGCAAAACGTCGAGTCGTTCTTTTTTCACGTGCCAGGATTAAAGGTAGTAAGCCCAGGAACACCATACGACGCCAAGGGATTACTTAAATCCGCTATACGGGATGATAATCTAATAATATTTTTAGAGCACAAAAAGAGCTACCGATTAGTTAGGGGGGAAGTACCCGAAGAAGAATATACTATTCCTATCGGACCAGCAGATGTTAAACGCCAAGGAAGTAATATAACTGTCGTCAGTTATGGATTAATGCTACATCACTGCCTTGAAGCAGCTGAATTACTCTCTCAAGAAGATGTAGACGTTGAAGTCGTTGACCTCAGAACATTAAGGCCTTTAGATACAGAGACTATAATAAATTCTGTCAAAAAGACTGGGAAAATCCTAATTGTGCATGAGGACAATTTAACCGGAGGGGTGGGCGCGGAGATAGCAGCTATAGTCGCAGATCAAGCCTTCGAATACCTCGATGGCCCAATTAGCAGATTATGCGGACCAGATATCCCGACAATGCCATTTGCGCAAAGCTTAGAAGAGGCTTACCTTCCAAACACTGACAAAGTGGCATCAGCCTTACGACAACTAGCCCAATACTAAATTAAACACAGGTGATAATCCATGGCCCTAATAATTGAGCTCCCGCATGTAGGAGAGTCCGTAGTCGAGGGTACGATTGGAAAATGGCTTAAAAAGCCTGGTGATCAGATCGAACGATACGACCCTCTTGTTGAAATAGTGACAGATAAGGTAACAATGGAAATGCCATCCCCTGTCTCTGGAGTGCTTTCACGCATAATAGCGGAAGAGGGGCAGACAATCCCGATGGGCGCCCCGATAGCCGAATTTGAGACAGATGATTCTCCAGCACCGTCAGAACCGAAGCCCCCACCAGAACCAGCATCGTCATCGGTTGGCACAACTGGATATTTGGTTAAAAACGTCGCTCCCGTAGGACCAACCGGAGGTGGACCAGACGGGGAGCCCACGATATCAGATACACCTATATCAACACCTGCAAGTAGTAATTCCACTGTAATACAAAGCCAAAGACAATCTAATAGCCAAAGACTATCACCAGCAGTCCGTCGGTTAGCTCAAGAAAACAATATAGATGTAAATACGATCCAAGGAACTGGTGTCGGTGGTCGCATTACTCGAGATGACGTTATGGCTAGCATATCTATGCCACAGCCGGCTCCTGCTGTTAACGCATCTGATTTGGCAAATAATGAAGACACTATCCTGAAAATAACTCCTATCAGAAAAATGATAGCCGAAGCTATGGTGAGAAGTGTCAACCAGATTCCTCATGCATGGAGTACTATAGAAACTGATGTGTCAAACCTCGTAGACGCCAGATCAGCCCACCGCCAAAACTTTAGCGAAAAAGAGGCAGTAGAGCTTACATACTTGCCCTTCATAATAAAAATGGTTGTCGAATCCTTACGTGAAAATCCTACTTTAAACGCAACATGGGGTGGCGATACCATAATTTTAAAGAACCGAATTAATATTGGCGTGGCAATGGCAGGACCTGAAGGATTGATTGTTCCGGTCATCAAAGATGCCGACAAACTCAGTATAGTCGGATTAGCACACGCACTAAGTGATCTCACATTTAAAGTCAGGAACAAGAAACTCAGCGTAGAAGATGTCCAAGACGGAACATTCACTGTTAACAACACCGGGGTTCTAGGCTCAATCATTTCACAACCAATAATTAACTATCCACAAGCAGCAATACTGACCACCGAAGCTATCCAGAAAAAACCGATCGTGGTAGGAGATGGCATTGCTATACGTTCCATAATGAACCTATGTATGTCATTCGACCATAGGATCAACGACGGAGCCGAGTCAAGCTCATTCCTGCAGTCCATAAAACGTCGCATCGAGTCAATAAACCTTGATACTCCAGTCTATTAACCGAATATGACCGATAATCCCATCTTCCAAGTCATCAGCATGGGACGACTCGATTATAGGGAAGCTTGGGACATTCAGGTAGCAACTGCACATGACGTCAGAACAGGAAAAATTCCAAACACCCTGATACTAGCAGAGCACAATCATGTGTATACAAAAGGTCGCCTGAGCTCGGATAGTGACCTTTTACTAAGCCAACAACAATTTGACGATCTACAAATACCGGTGGTAGAAACGGATCGAGGGGGATTGATTACCTATCACGGCCCCGGACAGTTCATTGCATACCCTATTATAAATCTTCGGGCGTGGGGAGGACCTCTAAAATACGTTAGAGCACTAGAAGAGATTATTATTTCTACATTGTCGGACTTCCGTATCGAAGCTACTACAATCAGCGGATTGACTGGGGTATGGGTTGATCATGCAAAGATCGCAGCCATTGGTGTAAGGATAAGTAAGGGAGTATCAACCCATGGACTATCTTTAAACGTATCAACTGACTTATCTTATTTTAATAATATAATCCCATGTGGCATTGTAGGCAGACAAGTAACATCAATGGAAACTCTTATTCAAGGACAAGTCGAAAAATCCCTTGTAGAACAGAGCTTTATTACAAATTTTAGCCGCGTCATGGAGCTGCATTTGGAAAATCTATAAGTTGCTTTCGGGGTGTTTTGACACTTCATCTCTTACCAATTTAATATTACTGTGCCTAGATTATTATGTTAGCACTAATTATTTACCGGAGTAATTATGCCTGTTTCCAACAAAATTTCCTCTCATATGGAGCAAGGTGGCTGGATCCGCAAAATGTTTGAGTCCGGCATAGCTTTAAAACAGCAATACGGTGAAGAAAACGTATTTGATCTATCTTTAGGCAATCCTGTAATAGAACCGCCAGAATTATTCAAAACCGAACTAAGAAATTTGATTCAAAATCCGCTGAAAGGTATGCATAGATATATGCCCAACAACGGTTATTTCGAAACTCGTGAGGCCATTGCAAACACATTAACAACAGAAACGAGGGTCGATATTTCACCCAATGACATAGTCATGACGTGCGGTGCAGCGGCTGCGATCAATGTAGTGCTGAAAACTATATTAAATCCTACTGAGGAAGTCATAATTTTGTCGCCTTATTTCGTCGAATACGGATATTACATTGACAACCATGCAGGGGTTGCCGTTGTTGTACCGACCGACGATAATTTCCAACCCGACCTCGATAAAATTGAATCAGCTATTACACCAAGAACTCGGGCAATAATAATTAATTCACCAAATAACCCAACAGGGGTGGTTTATCCTCAAGAGAAAATAAAGTCTCTAGCAGCTCTCTTAGAAAAATACCAATCTAACCACAATAGAGACATCTATCTGATCAGCGATGAACCGTACCGAAGGATCCTATTCGAAAAAAGTGAGTACACTCATGTATTTCCCTACTACTCAAATTCCATAGTTGTAACGTCACATGCCAAAGATTTGGCGCTGCCAGGTGAAAGGATTGGATACATAGCGGTGAACTCCTCGTGTGAAGATCGGGAAGTTTTAGCCAACGGGTTCACTTTTTGCAATCGGACTTTAGGATTTGTAAACGCCCCCGCGCTAATGCAACACGTAGTCCGCAACCTGCAAGGAGTTAGTGTTGATGCAACAGATTACCAGCGTAAGCGTGACTTGTTATATTCCAGCCTCGAAGATTTCGGGTACTCGGTGGTAAAACCCCAAGGAGCTTTTTACCTGTTTCCAAAATCTCCCATAGAAGATGACGTTGAGTTCGTCGACTCACTTCAGGAATGGAACGTACTAGCAGTTCCAGGAACAGGTTTCGGGACCCCTGGCTATTTCCGAATATCCTATTGTGTAGAAGATTCCGTAATTGCAGGGTCACTAGATGGTTTCAAGCAAGCGGCCGAAAAATTCGGACTATAGTCCACTCTACTAGTGTGTCAACCTTGATTATCAGCTAACCACTGTCGTTCA
>CEVA01037221.1_pt1 | contig 17251 bp, 14 predicted proteins | sample 361521 | NCBI WGS metagenome assembly CEVA01 (sample SAMEA2622823, study PRJEB7988) | marine metagenome | isolation source: saline water (ENVO:00002010), including
GAATGACCCATCCTCATTCCAAGACAGGGAGATTTTTGTCAGAGGCGTTGTTTCCCCAGGGTCGGTAAATCATGATTCATTGACCTTCCAATTGGATGGCTTGACTCATGAAATAATTGTGGACTTCGAATACTCAGCAGTTCCAGACGGTTTCAGTGAAGGTAGGACAATTGCTGTAAGGGGAACATTGGAATTTGTGGATGGGGTTTGGACTATTTTATCGCACGAGATTCAAACTGGCTGTCCTTCAAAGTATGAAGCATGATCACTGGTCAGATTCATAGGTGCGTGCCACACGGTTGCTCCGGGCTAGGGGGGGAGTTGACGTGCTCTGTTATTCACAAATCGTCGAAAATGGTGACCCGAAGTCCGAGGGCGGCGCAGACGAGCCTCTGGGAAAGCACCGGTTGACGTCGATGTCTCGCCCCCAAGAGATCCAGGTTGGCGGGATTAAATTCCGGAGGGAATTGATGAGCGTCTCACGCCCGGGAACCAGGTCAGGCGCGGAAGCGAGCAACCCGACCGGGGATGCTGGATGCCTTGGGAATGCGGGATGGAGGAGATTGGTGCCCATGTCCCATTGGTGACGAGCGTCCACCGAGGACGTGCCCACTAGTCATCATCTGGATGGTAATCTATCAGAATTCGGACTGTTTCATCGTTGATGCCAGCAAGGCCCGAATTCGAGCACCGAATAAGTAGCTCCTTCCAACCCTTATGATCTAAAATTGCAATAGATGACAGAGCTCTTGCTTCTTCATGGCGACCCATGTTTGCCAATTCGATGGAACGCCAAAATGCAATTTCGGGTATTTCCATATTATTGCTAGATTCATCAAAAGTTTCTTCTCCAAGACTCGTATATGCACGGTGCAATTCGAGAAGCCTGGCAATTTCAGAAAGTGGTTCTGGGTGATCATCGACTCTAATATCTACGATTGTTTCCAACCATGGTTTGGCATTTGGTTCTGCAGACACAACCAAAATCCTGGCTGATTGCATGCCCCTTATGTCGCCGCCATCTAACTCTGCGGCGTATAGGGCTGCAAGCATCCTATCAGCCAAATCCCCATGAAAATTTGTGAATTCATCATGCATCGACTGCCAAACAGTAGAATTCCACATCATGTTAGCTTGACATGCGAAGTTTTCCCCCACAATGTGACCTGACTCGGGTATTGTTTCAGATCCTGTGTGCACTGCTACTGTTCCGCTAGAATCAATCATCGCAACCTGTCTAATTTCAGGATTTTCGTCCATTGATAGCCGTAATTCTAGCGCATCAACAGCACTACTCCCCTTACCCATCTCATTTATTCCAAGTGGACCATGATCTATGAGGGCCATTGCTTGCGTGGCAACCGCTCCAACACCGGCCTTCGCCCAGCAAACGACTCCAGCAGAAAACCAATGGGATTGTACTGCTACTCCTAGATCGCCGGTGTTAGGGCATCTTGCTACTATTGAATATGTCAATTTCATCGCCTATATTGTAGTGTAATCTAAGCCGCCCATTAAACAAACAATCCGGAAGTGCACTTCCGATACAGGCTGGACGGAGAGCCGCTGACCCTTCTTCAACAGCGGCATTCCATCCAAATCCCCATTAGCACGTAGTTCTGGAAGGCCTATGCATTCAAGACCAGAAACTGCCTCAATATCTACCATCATCCATCTCGGGTTGTCTGGTGTTGCCTTTGAGTCAAAATACTTTGAATTGGAGTCCTGTGCAGTGAAATCTGGATATGCCTCCTTGCATACTCTAGCCACTCCAGCAACGTGTGGCGGTTTGCAATTAGAGTGGTAGAACAGAACCATATCGCCGATCTTCATTTTATCCCTCATGATGTTCCTAGCTTGGTAATTCCTAACTCCGTCCCAGTGGGTATTTCCATCAGCAACCAATTGATCCCATGGGTATACGTGGGGCTCACTTTTCATCAGCCAATAATTAGTCATGGCTCTGGGCAATAGTACCGGCCAATCAACATAACGTCAGGTAGTTACCATGCGTCTTTGGACTGCCCATAGGCTAGTGATGCGTCAATAGTGGCTCTCTCGTCAGTCGAAGTACGGATATTTAGCCCGGCTGTCTTGACCATTGCACTCATACCTCCAGTCAATCCAAGATTAGATGTAACCATGAACGAGTATATCGCTGGAAGAAGGAGGAGTGCTGATAACGCTGCAATGATCAGCAGTATGATAATTACAGTGACGAATGGTGTGATTGCTTCTATTGGAATACCATAAGCACATGTTAAGCCTGCTGCAGTAACAGTAGTTGCTTCGAAAAGGCTCATCCCTGTGCTGGCGCATGATGTTCTGATGGCTTCTATCGAACCACCGAGTTCCTTAACTCGATTGGCTATATGTATTGAGAAGTCTATCCCTACACCAACTAATATTGACCCTATCATCACTGTTACGAGTGATAAGGAGACTCCCCCGGAGTCCATAACTAGCCATTGCATTGCCACCGTGAACCCGACAGGTACAGTAGTTAGTAGGGCATATCTGATGTCCCTGAAAACGAGAGCCAGGGTCAAGATTGTGAATCCTAGAGCGAATGCCAGAGATGTCCATTGGGAATCTACAATTAGGTTGTTGACTTCAATAGTAACCGAAGCCACCCCAATCAATCGATCTCCCAGTACGTCAATAGGATTCGCTGAATCACCCGCTGCCTTCGCCCAGTTATTGATCTGGATAGCGGTTTTCTCTGTTCCTTTGACATCCATGAATGGCATATCAATGTAGATCAGGGTCCTCTGGTAATCTGGAGAAATAAACAACTCCCTCATTTCCTCTGTCATGCTGTTATAGAAAACGTAGAGTAGGAAATTCTGCACTTGTCTGCCGCCATCGTCCTCTTGAGCGTCAAGGGTATCTAGAATTGTCCAGAACGATACATTGCCGGACTGCTCACGGTCAAATATTAGCTCAGCGACTTCCTTAATTGGTTCAGGAAGAGGTGTATCGTCAATGATGTCATTTATGGGAGAACCTGAGACGTTCACCCCCACAGCTATTGCCTTCATGAGGAATACTATGGATACGGCTGTTGCGTTTTCTACATCATTACATCTTGTCTCGAGGTTCTCTATACCCTCAAGGTTGGCGTATGGGTGATCTGCGGTGATTGAGCCAATCCCAATCTCTGGTTCAGCACGAATATCAGCTTCAACTAGAAGAAATCCGGGCTGACCGGCTTCGAATTCCTGAGAGTATACGTCCATCTTCTGGACGGCTTCAACCTCGTTTGGTGCCATCTTAAGAAGATCGATATTCTCCTCTACGTTTTGCCTATTGTATCCTGCAGATACCAGCATGAGTGTTAGGAATATTGCAAGAGTGATTCGAGACCATTTGACGGGCATATTAACGGCTGCAACGAACACCTTAGGAGGAGGGTGAGAGGGTTTCTTAAGATCGAGGAGGATTGTGAGGTTTGGTACCATTACCATGGTCATAATATAGACTACGACTATGCCTCCGGCCAATGCCCAACCAACTGTTTGTATCGGTTTCATAGGGGCAAACGTGAGTGAAATGAAACCGATAATTGTAGTCATTGCAGAAAGAAAGACAGCTCTACCAGTTGAGTTTAGGGCGACTGCCATCTTTTCGTGAGGGGTACCCTTAGACTCCGCGTATCTGTTAGTAATATGCAAACCATATGATACCCCGAGTGCCAGGACAATAGGGCCAACTAAGATCACAGTCATGGTAACTTCGTAGTTTAGCAGGCCAATCATCCCCAATGTTACCCATACGGCACACAATGTCGGGAGGCCTGAGATTATGACAACCTTAACTCCCTGAACAAATCGGATTCTACCTGTCTGCAAAAGGTCACAATGGAAAAGGAATAGGCCGAATGCGACAGCAGCGACACCTACGGGGAATACCTGCCAGAAGAGCTTGAAGGACTCTTCAGTTACTGCGTTTGTTAGTGGTGCTGGCCCAGTAAGCGTCATTCTTAGACATAGTACATTGCCTTCGTTCTCATCCCCATCACACTTTCCTTGAGCATCGGGAACCCCCCAGTTGTTTTCTTCAGCAATCAGGTCAATCTTGCCCTGTGTCTCGGTAACGATATCGCCAACGGTCTTCTCCCCAGTATCATCCGCAATACCAATGATGATGACAGCCCTATTCCATCTGAATGCCTTCTCCTCAGTAGCAGTACCAACGTCTCGAACTAACTTGTCTAGTGCGTTTTGAGGCATCTCCTGGAGAATTTGATCTACCCGCTGCTGCTCGTCCGGAATAGCATAGTTTCCTATCAGATCTTGTTGTGAGTCAATGGTCTCGTTGATCTCATCGGAAAGCTGCTGATTCCCTGTAGCCTCAGCAAGTCCGGAGAAGAATGCCTTTACCACGCGACCCCCGCTGGAGTTGACCTCCTTTATCACCGTAGAAATGGATAGGACGTAGATCACATCATCGAATTCACCACCGTCGTTCATTACCGGATTAATGCCCCTCTCGACTTTATCTATCTCATCAAGTATGTTTACTTGGGTGACGTTGTAGTTGTATGACTCGACGTAGATCACCATGACGTTTGTAGTCCAATCTTCTTCGACCTCTGCAATGAGGTTCTTCACGCTGTAGGGATCATCATCTGTGGGGAGATAAACCTCCAGATCGCCGTTAACGTTGAGAGCTGGCTCTTCGTTGCAGAGATCCTCATTGTCGAAGCCGTCCCTACAATCCAAGATTCCCGAGTGAGGGAGTATGAATAGGGTAAATAGCAATGAAATAGTTACGGCTAAGACTGGGAACATCGTTAGTAAGGAGGCGCTCTCAGACTCCCTAAACTTCCTCCTAATCCTGTTTGGTATCCTAGAAATTGAGCCTTGGATCATTTCAGAGTCAACGTTGCTGAGGCCCTCCCTTGCTTTGTCTAAAATCGACCCATTGGAGTCATGGTCAGATTCGGCTGGAACGTCGTTCGCCATGACTCTCCCTCTACCACGTGAAACAGCATACCTTCAACCCCTCGGCAATCCCCGCGCACTGAAGTCAATTTTCATAGACCATGGGAATGGTCAATAATGCATATCATTGCCATTTACACGGAGGCTTACTATGGGTGAACCAAAGATCAAGGATAAGCGTTGGAGCGTAGATCTAGAAAAGGCAATCCAGCGTGATCATTTTGCAGACGGATCATACGAAGAAAGGTACGCATTCGACCCTGATAGCGGTCGTGAGATATTCATTATTGATACACCTCCTCCATATCCTAGCGGAACATGGCACATAGGCGCAGTCGCACAGTACAGCATGATAGACGTAATCGCTCGTAGCCAGAGGCTCCTCGGCAAGGAAGTTAGATTCCCATGGGGGGTCGATCGTAACGGTATCAACATCGAATTTACAGTCGAGAAGAAGACTGGTCGTAAGATGAGAAGTTACGACAGGGGTGAGTTCCTGGAACTTTGCTCCGAGACTATTGAGAGCTATACACAGGCGATGCGGGAGACGGCAAAGAGGGTTGGCCTGTCGTGTGACTACCAAAACGAGTACCTGACTGACGCACCCGATTATCGCGCTGTATCACAATCGATATTTGTGGACCTCTTCAAGAGAGGCGACATAGTAGAGGATCTGCGTCCAAACATATACGATCCAGTTGAGGGAACCACGATCGCGGACGCAGAAGTTCAGAGGATAAACAGGGAGACTAACCTCTGCCACGTAATTTGGAATACTGAAGACAATGAAGAGGTAGTAATTTCGACCACTAGGCCTGAGATGATATGTGCTTGTGGTGTTGTTGTTGTACATCCAGATGACGATAGGTACTCCCACATAGTGGGCAAGAAGATTCGGTTGCCTATGCCGGTAATAGAAAGGGATGCCAGCGTCGAGATAGTGGCTCATCCGTCTGTGAAGATGGACTTCGGAAGTGGAGTGCTGATGATTTGTTCGTATGGGGACCAGAACGATGTGGCGGTATTCCGTGAGCTGGGTCTCAGCCCATTCGTGGCTATCGATCTTGACGGGAAGATGACCCCGCTATCCGGTCCATTGTCTGGTTTACCAGTAGAGGAGGCCCGGATAGAGGCAACCAAAATGCTTCAGGAAGATGGCAGGATGAAGGGGGTGGAGTTGAAGGAACAGGAGGTCCCTGTCAGCGAGAGGGGTGGCAACCCCATTGAGATAATCCTCCTCAAGGAGTGGTACGTGAGACAGACCCACGTTCTAGAAAGACTTGCAGAGCTCTCAGATATGAGTCGTTTCATACCTGAGAGGAATAGGCAGTACCTGCACGACTGGATGGACGGGATATCTATTGACTGGCCCATTAGCAGGAGAAGGTGGTACCACACCGAGGTCCCAATATGGTACTCAGAGGACGGTTCTATGATCGTCGTACCGCCTAAGGGTGTGTATGTTCAGCCTTGGAGGGAGATCCCTCCCGATGGATCTGAGGTTATCGACAGGCGCTCGAAGTCAGTTTTGGGTGATTACCATTCAATGGCATCCGATCTAGGAACGCTTGTTGGGGAGGAGAAGGTATTCGACACCTGGATGGACTCATCCAACTCTAACCTCTACGTATCTGGGTACCTCAACGAGCCCGAATTGTTCGACAAGGCGTTTCCAACATCCATCAGACCCCAAGGGAAGGAGATAGTCAGGACATGGCTATACTATACTCTACTAAAGAGCGCACTACTTCTTGACAAGCCAGGTTTCCAGAACATTTGGGTCGATGGTTTGGGTATGGACCCGTGGGGCAGGAAGATGTCCAAATCTCTTGGTAACGGAATTGACGCTGACAGCGTTCTAGAGTGTGGGGCCGGAGGTCGGACCGGCTCATGGAAGATTCGCGGGGCCGACGGGAATCATGTGGTTCTGAAGGCAAACAAGATCGGCAGCGAGTGCTTCAGGCTCTGGAAGGCCTGCGATGGGCAGGTGGGTGACGATTTCCACATCAACCCAGAGGAGATAGAGACGAAGTACTACGGAGTACTAACCAAGTTGTTCAACATAGCAAGGTTTGCAAGCCAGTTCGACCCCCCAGATGATCTGGATACACCTCCACAACTGGATATTGATGACGTGTGGATCCTCTCTGAATTCGAACGAACACTATCTAGAGTAGAGAAGTCGTGGCATGAAATTGACATATACTCGGCTGCACAGGCGATCAAGTCATTTGGTACAGGAGTATTCCCCAGCCACTGGCTGGAGATGTCGAAGACGAGGCTGTATGATGGGAACTCCTCTGCATCGTGGACCCTGCATAGGATAGTCAAGGATCTAATGAGCTCATTCACCCCTATCTGCCCGTTCTTCACCCACTATCTTAGCACTACATTGTACGGCAGCAGCTCTGTTGACGTCAGGTCCTTCCCCAGGATCCCGCGATCATGCTGGTCAGACCACCAGTTCGAATCTATGATATTACTCACTGACAACATGGTTGCATTCAATTCTATGGTCTGGAAGAAGAAGAAGGACGCAGGAATATCCCTCAAGTCCCCAATATCTGGAATTGATATACCTCAGGAGCTGCATTTATTCGGCTATACTCTAAGATCAATGCATAACATAGTCGACTGAGAGTTCTTACTCGAACCTTCCTTCTTCCGACCTGCCCAATGCTGCGGCACCGCCGCCAAGTGCTATTGCGCCACCACAAATTAACTCAACACAACCTTCTCCCACCATAGAAGCAATAATGTCGGAATCACCAGATGCGATCACTACAATGATGATAATAATGACGAATACACCAAGTAATGAGAATAACGAACTGTTCTGTTCATCATCATTGTTGACTTCAACATTATTAACGGAAGTATCATTTTCACCCCACCATAGCCCAGATGTACGTTCTTGCCCAGTTAGTTTATGACGAAGAATTCTGATTGCATGGTCCTGTTCCATTTCCTTGGACTCTAGCATTTCTCTGTCGTCCCAGTGTTCGAACTCTCCGTCGACGATAGCGTACTGAACGAACTCATCATCGTCTAAACCTAGATCCACGGTCCAGAATTTCTTAGCTCGTGTTAGTGACTCGAACATATCACCAATATTCTTTGATGGGACAGTAAAATCATCGCCATCGATGTTGTATGATATCTCTGATCCTGACCTTTGATCTGAATCCGGACTGATTTCATTAGTCTCTGGATTGTCAGATGATGATAGGCCCACTGAGTATAGGTGAGGTTCGTGGATATCTTTGTGTTTGTAGCACTTATCTGAACCGTAAAGGCTGGATGATCTGCACCCCCTTACCACGCATGGTCCACCGACAACCATGGCTTTACATTGTAATTGGTGAAATCAAGTTTGTTACGGAACTGAATGTTTATTGATTGATGTGCTGGGTCGGCCTGATTCGAAGAACTCAATCAAAAGAGACGCCATCTCCGTACCTATTCTGGATTGAGCCTCTATTGTGGACGCGGCGATGTGAGGGCTACCATGGAAGCCATCGTGTGAGAGTAGCGTGCTTTCAACAAGTGGCTCTGTTTCGAACACGTCCAGTGCGAGAGACCTGAGCATTCCGGAGCTCAATGCATCTGAAGCCGCCTGCTCATCTACTATTCCGCCCCTGGCACAGCTAACGATATGGTTGCCGCAATCGGTTCCGTCGGCACCGATCCCGGGCATAAGAGAAATCATATCCGAATTTACGAGGCCCCTAGTCTCATCGGTAAGGTTGCAGTGTACTGATATGTGGGAGCATTTTCTGAAAAGGCCTTCGACGGTGTCATGCATGGTAACTCCATCGGGTGGGTCAGATTGGTATGGGTCGTAAGCATGGATATCCATCCCGAATGATGATGCTACTTCTGCTACACCCCTAGCAATCCTGCCTAGTCCTAAGAGTCCGAGTCTTTTGCCTCCTAATTCGGTTCCCCTGAGCTCCTTCTTAGACCAGAGGCCTTGGCGGAGAGTCCGATCAGCAGTTACAATGTGCCTAGCTGAAGCGAGGAGGTGGCCCAATGTGAGTTCAACTACGCTCCTAGTAGATGCACCTGGTGTGTTGCATACGACTATCCCTAATTTGGACGCAGCATCCACGTCTATGTTGTCCACTCCCACTCCGGCCCTGCCTATGAATCGAATTCCGCCTTCATCAGTTACTGAAGCAGCAATCTGATCAGAAGGAAGCTTGGTGGCACTCCTAACAACAACGGCATCGAATTCACTGAGTGATCCGGATGAAATCTCTCTAGCATCGTGGTGCCGTAGTACTACTTCGTGGCCGGCATTCTCGAGAATTTTGACCGCTTCTTGTGACATGCCGTCGGTCACGGCTATGCGTCCCATGGTGCTACCCCGGGATTAACGTGCATCAATATTTTGAGAACCTCGTATCAGTAGTATTGAAATCGTCCACCCCCTATTGGAAGGTGAGAAACATGGGTTTTGAATTGCCAGAACTAGAATACGCGTATGACGCGCTTGAACCACACATAGACGCACTGACCATGGAGATTCACCACTCCAAGCACCACGCTGGCTACACTGCGAAACTGAATGCAGCGATCGAGGGAACCGATATGGAGGGTAAGACCATAGAAGAGCTGATTACTGATCACATGGACAACGGTGCAGTCAGGAACAATGGTGGCGGCTACTGGAACCACTCAATGTTCTGGACCACCATGGGGCCTAACGGAGGAGGTGAGCCTGCGGGAGACCTTGCAAATGCGATCGAAGACGAGTTCGGCTCGTTCAATTCAATGAAGGAAGAGTTCTCCAATGCTGCTATGACGAGGTTCGGAAGTGGCTGGGCATGGCTATGCGTGGCTGGTGAATCGCTATGCATATGCTCATCGCCCAACCAAGACAACCCACTAATGGAAGGTAAGGGCATCCCCATACTAGGATTGGACGTATGGGAGCACGCATACTACAAGAAATACGGACCTGGAAGGGGTGACTACATCGATGCATGGTGGAACGTCGTTGACTGGGGCGCAGTATCTGAAAACTTTGCAAACGCCCAATGAACGTGTGATTACCCATTAACGAAACCGCTTCATTATTGGTAGTAATAGCAACCCGGGGTCGTGGTAGACGACTTCGAGGCGTTAGCAACGTCCGTTCTGATACTGGCTTCACCAGTATTCTTTGCCCTCCCGGTGTCATTCGCATGGCGATGGTGGGTAGGTATAGAGCCTGAACATGAGCATTACAGGGAGAAGGTAAGAAGGGTTCTGGACTCGGGCATGCCTCTAATTAGGTACAGATCAGAGTTAGATGCTGAAGCAAGGAAGGCACACCTCACATCAGATAGGCAGGCGAGAATTGAGTCAGACCTCCTGCACAAGCTCAGAGTACAGCATTTCCTCCTTTTCCCAAGCTTGATTCTTTGGCCGCTAGTTGGGATCTTCGCCGCACTCATCACGATTCCAATGATGCCCCTACTAAGGCTTCTCGAGTGGATTTTGATAGACAAGAAGGTCCTCTCAGCAGTTGCCACTGTAATACAGAAGTACACTAGGTGGGAGATAATCGGAATTCCCCGTTTGGACGACGGCGCAAAGCAGCTTGACAAGGTTCTTGCATCCATTCACAGGATGCCGACGACCGTATTCCTGGGTCTCTTCGCATATCTAATTGTTTCATACTCCCCAATGAGTTCGACCAACGTGCTCCTACTGAGTGCGTTGGTATACATCATTCTTGTATCTGCGATATCTGTAATTAGAGCTGCTACAGAGAGCGCTCTGACCTTCGCCGACCCGACAAACAGAAGGATCATTCCGATGGATTCCTACGTGGATGAGAAGCTAGGTCCGTGGGTGGGGGTAGGACTGATATTCTTGCTATCGAGGCAATTGATGTATGGTTCAAAGATTAGGACTGGCGAGCTATTGATTGATCCAGTCCCATTCGCGATCAGCGTCCTACTAGTATTGTACACAGCAACAATCATTGGCATCACGGTCGAGATAGTATTCTTCAGGAACAGAGGTGATTCAGTCAAAAAAACATTCCAGAGTCAAATGGTTGATGTGTTCAATCCTATGGTCTACCTCTTCAACAGAAACCTTGGCTCACTCAGGCTAGTCCCACTGATGAGCCTGGCCGAATGGGTGGATGCTGACGAGAGCTTCGAGGCAGCCTTTAGGGAAAGGTGAGTGACTCAATAATTGCCTCATTGCCGTCATCCATAGTAATACGCTCTGGAGGGATATCAATAATGGGGCACATAGCCAATGAAAGTGATACACCCGATACGAACTGAGTTGATGTAACAGATATTTTGCCAATTCCTTCTACCTTGTGAGTTCCAATTTCGATGGGTGAATCGGACACTAAGCGGGCCAGATTCTTGATGGTCTTACCTCTACTGTCAATTCTCGCGTGGATCTCCTGACCGGGATAGCATCCCTTGTCGAGGCTTACAAGTTCACCCAATCCAAGCTCATTCGGGAGATTGCCTTTCGCGTCATCTATGCTATGAGCCCCTAGGCTGATGCGAAGAAAATCCCACCTTTCTTCGACTGCTAGCTTAGAGCCTAAATCGTTCAGAACCGTTAACACTGAATCTAGTTTTGCCGAAGGAGAAAGGATTTCTACCAACTCACAGCCGTCGAATTCTGTTTTTGTGAATAGAAGATCACCCCGTTCCAGCATCTCATCTGTAGAGAGCTTATATTTCTCCAACCCGAATTGGGGAATTACATCGTTTGAATCATAACACAGTACTGAGATGTGTGATATTGCCTCATCTCCCTTCAGTAATGTACACTCTTCATCCCATCCAATTCCATCAACAAGCTTTTTCCTTGTTTCATCTCCATATTCTGAGCTTGATATCATCAGAATTCGATCTTCCACTACGCATACGGTTGCGATATCCTCAACCCTTCCATTGGCATCGCAGAATAATGTTCTCTTTTTGTCCAGGGCCCCCATCTCAGTCAAATTGGATGTAACTGATCTGTCCAGAACAGTGAGTGCGGCAGAACCAGCGATTACTGATACAGAGGAGTCAATGACAATGTGCTCGGGCCCAGAATCAAGGTATTCGGACAAGAGTCTACCTCAGCCGAATGACTGCCCGCAGCCACATGCTCTGTCAGCGTTAGGATTGTTAATCTGGAAGCCCCCCCCCATCAGTGTGTCCTTGTAATCAACAGTAATACCAGAAAGAAGAGAGCTGTCCTTGTTATGGACAAGAACTTCTATCCCGCCTATGTCTAGCCTCTGGAATCCCTCGTCACCAGGATCTTGTATGATCTTCATGTCATATAGGAATCCGGAGCAACCTCCGGACTGTGCGCTAATGACAAGTACATGCGAGTCCTCATCTCCGTTCATGCTGTCCTTGAGGGCCTTCCTTGCGGAATCTGAGAATTGTAGATCTACGTCTACTACTTCTGATTCAGTCACAACCGGTAGGGAGAATCCGTCTCCGCCTAGTATTCCCATGTTTTGCTGTTGAAATGGTTGTATTTCAACGGTTCCACTAGACAAACATCAGACATATCAATCAGACACCGCTCCTACACACGTGGCTGGCTTCGATGCAAGGAACGTAGCACGGATTAGCGGTTCGTCGAGAACTCGTGATGAGGACTTAGTCACCTCGGAGGAAGCATTGACAATTTCACTATCAAACGATGATCATGGATTACACAACATAGGGGTGACTATGAGGACTAGGGGTGATGATACGAATCTTGTTCTCGGATTCCTTTATTCCGAGGGGATTATAGACTCCATAGACCATGTTATTGGAGTTGAAACGGATGACGAGTCAGTGAGTGTTTCACTTGGAAGGGGGTCGTCCTTCGACCCCAGCATACATTGCAGACCCAGCACGGTTACCTCAGCATGTGGAATATGTGGCAGGTCGACAATTGATGATGCCCTGCATATGCATGCACCAGAACTATCAGAGGAATTCCGCATGTCTATGAACACTGTTGCCCAATGCCTAGATTCAATGAGGGCGGGACAGAAGCTTTTCGCGAAGACTGGGGGCTCGCATGCATGCGCAACCTTCGATCAGCATGGCGTCATGCATAGAATCTACGAAGACGTCGGGAGGCATAATGCAATGGACAAGCTAGTAGGATCATACGTTTCTGATAGCATGGTTCCAGCATGTGGTCTTGCATCCTTCGTTTCAGGGAGGGCGTCATTCGAACTGGTCCAGAAGTCGATTCGGGCGGGTTTCCCTATCATGGTCTCTATTGGTGCTCCTACTACCCTTGCAGTTGACCTAGCAAATGAGCACGGAATGACTCTGATATGCTTCGCAAAGAACGACTCTCTTACTATTTACAGCGGGGTCAGGAGAGTGGATAATTAGAGAGTGATTTCTTTGGGTCGCTGTATTCCCTCTCCTTCATGTCATTCTGATATATTGTTCCTAGAGTGTTCCCGTTCTGCGATATCCAATCTGAGAAGCTGACAACTCCTAATGGATCCTCGTCTGTTGACATTAGCCCCCTCATCAGACCTTTGATTTCAGCCCTTGTAATGACTCGATCATTTAGAAAAAGACCAACAAGCTGCCCAACCATCCATGCACTAATTGGGGGAACTGGGATCACCATTCTTCTGACGCCCATTGATTTTGCAATCAGCTTAACGTAGTCGCGATACTCATATTTCTCAGGTCCAGCCACGTCTAAAACGATGTTTTCTTTGTTCTCTCCTTGGTCGGCCGAAACTCTCGCAACATCGCTGATGTGGACGGGCTGAATATGATACCGGCCTGTTCCGAATACTCCGAAAACAGGGAACTTTCTTATTAGCCAAGCCATGTTGTTGATCAGAACGTCTCTATCGCCACCAAAGAATACGGTTGGCCTAAGTATAGCGTATGATAGAGAAGAAGACTTCAGAATTTCCTCCACCTCTACTTTTCCCCTGAAGTAAGTCCAGTCAGGAGCCTTGTGGGGATGAGCCACAGAGAAGTGTACTACTCTCTTTACCCCGGCATCCTCAGCTGCACTGAACAGCTTCCTGATGTTTGCAACTGCAAGATCGTGTGCATAGTTGCCCTTCGGATCCTTGTACCTAACCCAGTATGTGTTGTATAGGACCTGGGCGTCTCTGAGAGAGTTAACTAGTGCGTCATGATTATCGAAGTCTATCGGGTGCACCTCTACCTGTCCACCGAAAGGATCGTCTCGGCCCACAGCGTTGGTAAGAGTCCTTACCTTCCTCCTCCTGGAAAGAAGCTCCTTTGCTATCCACCTGCCGGAGTAGCCGAACGCCCCAGTCACTACGTGTAGCCCTTGGTTCACAGACGATGAGGATAGCAATCAGACATTATGTTAACGAATCACCACACATCCCAACGAACATGAGGACTCCGGTAACTGCCACAACTCCACTGGAGGACAGCCCCCCAAAGAAAGGCCCTCAGAGTAAGTCTGCTGCTGGAATGCCTGCCATACTATCCACGGCGAAACACGGATTCACAAAGATGGGTATAGTTAGGAGTGTTGCTAGTCTTGGAAAGGTCAACAAGTTCTCCGGATTCGACTGCCCTGGCTGCGCATGGCCAGATCCCGATGACAAGAGGACCTTTGCCGAATTTTGCGAAAACGGGGCCAAGGCTGTAGCGGACGAGGCAACAAGGAAGAGAGCTGGGCCTTCATTCTGGTCAAATTGGAAGGTATCTGAGTTATCGTTGAAGACCGATCAATGGCTTAACGATCAGGGCAGGCTTACTCACCCGATGATGCTAAGGGAAGGGTCTGATTATTACGAGGAGGTTTCCTGGCAAGATGCATTCGATACCATAGCAGTAGAGTTGTCTAGACTAGACTCACCGGATGAGGCTATTTTCTATACATCTGGAAGGACTAGCAACGAGGCAGCATTCCTTTGGCAGCTTCTTGCCAGAAGGTTCGGTACAAATAATCTCCCAGACTGCTCGAATATGTGTCATGAGTCTTCGGGGGTTGCGCTTACCGAGTCCATCGGTATAGGAAAAGGCACAGTCAAGCTGGAAGACTTCGAGAAGGCCGACCTGATCATTGTGGTAGGACAGAACCCCGGTACTAACCACCCGAGGATGCTCACTGCACTGAGGGATGCCAAGAAGTCTGGTGCATCCATTGTGAGCATTAACCCTCTAAAGGAGACTGGGATGATTTCTTTTAAGCACCCTCAAAATCCTCTCGAAGTTCTTGGTTTTGGAACATCTATCGCTGACGAACACCTTAGGGTATGTGTTAACGGGGATCAAGCGCTTTTCCGCGGATTCGCGAAGACCATTATTCCGCTTATGGGGGGCACAAACGTATTCATTGATCAATACACAAAAGGTTTCGATGAATACTGGAGGCACGTGGAGTCTACTTCATGGGGCGAAATTGTAGACTACAGTGGCGTTACCAGAGATAAGATTGAGGCGATAGGTCAAATGATGTCAAAGGCTGATTCCATAATCTGCTGTTGGGCCATGGGACTTACTCAACACAAGAATTCGGTTGCAACTATACAGGAGATAGCCAACGTAATGTTTCTTGGTGGTAATATTGGAAGGCCCGGTTCAGGCCTTTGCCCTGTAAGGGGTCATTCGAACGTCCAAGGAGACAGGACCGTGGGGATTAACCATCGTCCATCTGAAGAGTTCATTGACGCTCTAGAAAGAGAATTCGGATTAATTCCCGTTAGAACGGGGGGTTCTGATGCTGTCGAATCAGTAAGGAGGATGGCGGATCGTAAGTCATCTGTTTTCCTATCTATGGGGGGCAACTTTCTGTCAGCCATGTCTGATACAAATGCCACCGCACATTCTCTACAGTGTTGCGATCTGACAGTCCAGATCTCTACCAAACCAAACAGATCACACTTGGTAACTGGGAAAACTGCAATCATACTCCCTTGCCTGGGCAGGACAGAGAAGGACATTACAGGGGGAAGCGAGCAGTTCGTTACCGTAGAGAACTCTATGGGTGTTGTCCACAGTTCTGTTGGTTCCGCCAATCCTGCTAGCCAGAATCTAATGTCGGAGCCTGCGATAGTGGCCGGGATAGCGAGCTCATTGGAGGCAATCATAGGGGGATCTGATGTCAAATGGGACGCGCTGGCTTCAGATTATGATGAGATACGGGGCTGCATTGAGAGGACTGTGGACGGTTTTGATTCCTACAACGAGCGTTGCAGGTTAGATGGTGGTTTCTATTTACCAAATTCACCTAGGGACGATCTTGTTTTCAATACCTCAACTGGGAAGGCCAATTTCATCACTAACGAACTAGAGTCGAAGAGGGCTGATGATGGGGGGTTCGTCATGATGACGATAAGATCGCACGACCAGTACAACACGACAATCTACGGAAATGACGACAGGTACAGGGGTATTTCTGGAGGTAGGCGGATGCTAATGATGAATAGATGTGACATGGATGAAAATGGCTGGAATGAATTCCAGAAGGTATCAATAACGTCACATTTCAATGGTAAAGACAGGTTTTCGGATGGATGGTTCATTGTAGAGTACGATATCCCTCCGGGTAATGTCGCAACATACTTCCCTGAGTCTAACGTGTTGATTCCTTTGGACAGCGTTGCAGATGGTAGCAATACGCCGACCAGCAAGTCTGTGTCAGTAACAATTTCTGCTACCTCATAGCTCGTGACTGCCTCTTGGATTGCTCCCTTGCTAGCAACCTACACCTACTGACCTGCTTCTCACACAATTCAGCCTCTTCCTTACCCATACCCCTTTCTAGCGCCTGGGTGAAGCACTTTATCGCATCATCGAATAGCTCCACAGCCGCATATGATGATCCCATATTGAATAGGGTCCTGCCAGTGACGCTGTTTGGGTCCATCCCTATTGCAGTGTGGTATGCCATAACGCTCTCGGGGTACCTGCCAGCGTTGTATAGGGCGTTTCCGCGTGCGTTCTGGGACTTGACCTTGAGCTCGATCTCTTCAGTGGGGCAGCCACCGATTGCCTTCTCAAAGCTACTGAGGGCCTCATCGTGCTTCCCCTCGTTGAGGAGGTTAATCCCCATGTTGTACCATCCTACTGCATCATCTAAGTCACTTCTAGTGTCGACATCCACGGTGTTGAGCTTGGCTTCCTCCACTGCTAGCATCAGTGCATCAGCGGGATCCATCTCTTCAATCGGCTCGGAGTCGGCTACTACTGAACTCGTATCCTCAATTCCTTTTGCTCGTTTACGACATTGTTCTGCCCGATCGGGATATCCAGCGGCAAAAAGAGCCTCTCCCAGCCCCCTCCATATCTCCGAAGAGTTGGGGGCCTCCTCAAGGAGACCCT
>CEVA01032817.1_pt1 | contig 17169 bp, 12 predicted proteins | sample 361521 | NCBI WGS metagenome assembly CEVA01 (sample SAMEA2622823, study PRJEB7988) | marine metagenome | isolation source: saline water (ENVO:00002010), including
GCCTTCCACATCCCCGACATCTGGGCGGCGGCCCAACCCGGCGCGGCGCTGGGCGCGATCATCGGCGGGACGGCCCTAACCTGGCTGGCCCTGGGCATCTTCGCAGGGGCGGTGGGCAAGTCGGGCCAGTTCCCACTCCACGCCTGGCTTCCCGACGCCATGGAGGGCCCAACTCCGGTGAGCGCCCTGATCCACGCGGCGACCATGGTGGCGGCGGGTGTGTTCCTGGTGGCCCGCTTCTTCCCCGTCTTCGAGCATTCGGTGGACGCCATGACGGTGGTGGCCCTGGTGGGCGCTTTCACCGCCCTGTTCGCGGCGACCATGGGCCTGGTGATGAACGACATCAAGCGGGTGATGGCCTATTCCACGGTGAGCCAGCTTGGCTACATGATGGCCGCCCTGGGGCTGGGGCTATACGCTCCGGCCATATTCCACCTGGTGACCCACGCCGCGTTCAAGGCCCTTTTGTTCCTGGGGGCAGGCAGCGTCAACCACGCCTCCGGAACCTTCGACATGCGCTATATGGGCGGCCTGCGTAAACACATGCCCATCACCTACATACTGGTCTTGGTGGCCGGTCTGGCCCTGGTTGGCATAATTCCCCTGGCCGGGTTCTGGAGCAAGGACGAGATTCTGTTGGGCGCCTGGGACGGCACCGGACTCGTGGACACCTGGGTCAACCGCGTGACTTTCTCCGCTCTCTTGGCGGGCGTGATTGTCACCGCCTTCTACACCATCAGGATGATCATACTGACCTTCCACGGCGAGTTCCGGGGCGGCATTGAAAAGGAATTGGAGGAGAAGGCCCAAGCGGCCCCGGCCGGCGCGGCGGGCCATGGCGGTGTCCACCTCCACGAATCACCCTTCGTGATGGTCCTGCCCATGGCGGTCTTGGGCGTAACCGCGGTGCTGTTGGGTTACGTGGCCAACCCCCAGTGGGAGGAGCAGTTCGGTATCCCCAAGCACTGGATAACCGGGTTCCTGGCCGATGGACTGGGCAAGGCCCTGGGCCTGGAAGGACACGCCGAGACCCTGGACTTCAGCTATTGGATGGCCTTCATATCCACCCTGGCGGCCCTCTCCGGCATCGGGTTGGCGATACTCGTCTACCTGAAACGCCGGGACCAGCGGGCCGAGCCATTGGAGAAGGCGGGACCGGCCCACACCCTGCTTTCCGAGAAGTATTACATCGACACCCTCTATGAGGATGTGGCGGTGCGAAAGGGGTTCTTCAAGGTCTTCGCCGGAACACTGGACTGGCTGGACCGGAACCTGGTGGACGGCGTGGTGGACCTGATTGGCTGGTTGTTCCGGAACGTAGGTACGGCCATTGGACGGCTCCAGACCGGGCAGGTGCAGACCTACGCCACGGGAATCGCATTTGGCATCTTGGCACTAATCCTGGCCCTGTTATTGGCTTAGGTATAGAGATTGGACGAATTTAACGGACTGTTGACGGCGACGGTGTTCCTGCCTGCGGTGGGAGCCCTGGTGTTGCTATTGGTCAACGGTGACAAGAACATCAGGGGAGTCGCGGTGGCCGTGGCCGTCGCCGATATGGTGTTGTCCCTGATAGTCTTTGGCGCCTTCAACCGGGGTGCGGACGCCGACCGCTTCCAGTTCGTGGACAAATTCGAGTGGATACCCGATGTCGGCTTGAACGCCAACTACCTGTTGGCGGTGGACGGTCTCAGCGCACCGCTGGTGGCGTTGACCGGACTGTTGGGCATCTGTGCCGTCCTTGCGTCCTGGCACGTAAAGCTCAGGGTGAGAGAGTACTTCATCTGGCTTCTGCTGTTGCAGACGGCGGTCATGGGTGTATTCACGTCCCTGGACCTGCTGCTCTTCTTCCTCTTCTGGGAGCTGGAACTGGTGCCCATGTTCATGCTCATCTCCGTGTGGGGCAGCGGGCGGAAAGAATACTCGGCGATGAAGTTCCTGATCTTCACCATCCTGGGCAGCGCATTTATGCTGGTGGGCATCGTCGCCGTGTACCTGACGCCGGGCGTCGGCACCTTCAACATGATCGAGCTTTCAACCCAGGCAACCATGTTGACCTCGGCGGGCCTGCTGATACCCTTGTCCGGCTTGTTCTGGCTCTTCTTCGCCGGCTTTGCCATCAAGCTGCCCACCTGGCCGGTGCACACCTGGCTCCCCGATGCCCACACCGACGCTCCCACCGCCGCCAGTGTCATGCTGGCCGGGGTGCTGCTGAAGATGGGCGGCTATGGTCTCCTGCGCATAAACGTGGGCATGTTCCCAACCCAGACCGACCGCTTCGCCTGGGCTCTGGTGGCCCTGGGGGTGGTCAGTGTCCTCTACGGCGCGGTGGTCACCATGCGGCAGACCGACCTGAAACGGCTCATCGCCTACTCCAGCGTCAGCCACATGGGCCTGGTGCTGGTGGGGATCGGCTCGGTGGGTGTGTCCCAGGGCGCGCTCTCGGTTACCGGCCTCAGCGGCGCGGCCATGCAGCTGTTCACCCACGGCACGGTGACAGGACTGCTGTTCTTGGCCGTGGGCCTGGTCTATGAAAAGACCCACACTCGATATATCCCCGACCTGGGCGGTCTGGCTGGAAGGATGCCGGTTGTTGCCGCCGCCATGCTCATAGCCGGTCTGGCCTCCCTGGGGTTGCCGGGACTCAGCGGTTTCGTGTCCGAGCTTCTGGTGTTCCTGGGCGCTTACCAGGCCTACGACTGGCCAACGGTCCTGGCGGTGCTGGGAATCGTGCTGGCCGCCGGGTACATCCTGTGGATGATGGAGCGCACCTTCTTCGGTCCGCGCCGAGAGCGGTTTGCCGATCTTACCGACGCGTCCCTGGTTGAAGCGATGCCCCTGGTCTTGATGGTGGTTACCATAATTGGCGTCGGCGTTTGGCCCTCCATCTTGACCGATGTATTTGAGTCTGGACTGGACCCCATGGTGGAAATGCTTAACGGGGTGATAGCCAAGTAATGTCAGTCCACGACTTTTACGTAATCTCCCCTTACCTGGCCATGGCCGGCGCCGGACTGCTGGTGATTCTGCTTGACCTGGTGCTGCCCAGGAAATGGCTCCTGCCCTACTTCGCCTTCGCCGCGCTGTCGGCGCCTTTCGTCCTGAGCCTAATCCAGTTCTATGACCTGGGAGCATCCACCAACCTGCTCCAGGGCTCGGGACCATTTTCCACCGATGAGCCAAGCATCCTGATGGGTGCGCTGTCCGTCGATAGGTTCGCCCTTTTCTTCAACTTCCTGATAATCGGGGCCACGGCTCTGGTGGTGCTGGCTTCCACCGAATACGTGAAGAACATCCAGCGGTTCCAGGGCGAGTATTTCGCTCTGATACTGTTCTCGGCCACGGGCATGATGCTCCTGGCGTCGGCCATCGAGCTCATAACCATCTACATCTCCCTGGAGTTGACCACCCTGCCATTGGCGGCATTGGCGGCCTTCTTACTGGACCGGCGGTCCAGCGAAGCCGGAATGAAGTTCCTGATCATCGGCGCCATCAGCTCGGCCCTGATGCTCTACGGTATGGCCCTGATATTCGGCTTCACCGGCAGCACCCAATTGGCGGAGATTTCCACCGCCATCGGACAGGCGATGGGCGACACGCCCTTTGGCAACTACGCCATCTTCGTGGGGATCATATTGATAGTGGCTGGGTTCGGTTTCAAGCTGTCGGCGGCGCCCTTCCAGATGTGGGCCCCCGACGTCTATGAAGGCGCTCCCACCCCCGTTGTCGGGTTCTTGTCGGTGGCCAGCAAGGCCGCGGCCTTCGCCGTGCTGCTGCGGGTGTTCTTCACTGGGTTCTTCGATGTGGCCCTGGACTGGGGCATAGTCCTTGCCGGTCTGGCCGCGGCGTCAATGGTTATTGGAAACCTGGTGGCCATCAGCCAGAGCAACATCAAGCGCCTGTTTGGTTACAGTGCGGTGGCCCACGCGGGATACATCCTGGTGGGCGTGGCGGCCGGGGTGAAGTCCGGCGAAGGTATCTTCAAAGCGCCGGAGTTCGCCGCCATCGGGCCCGACTCGGTGCTGTTCTATCTGGCGGCGTATACGGCGGCCAACCTGACCGCATTTTTCGCCATCACCGCCATCAGCGCCAAAATAAAGAGTGACCGCATCAGCGACTACACCGGCCTGGTCATCAGGGCGCCGTTACTGGCCATCATCCTGGCCCTTTCTCTTCTGGCCCTTATCGGAGTGCCGCCAACGGGCATATTCATCGCCAAGCTTTACATCTTCACGGCCGCGGTGGACAGCGGGCTCACATGGCTGGCGCTACTGGGTGTGGTGAACAGCGCCGTTTCGGCGTACTACTACATCCGGGTTATCCGGCTGATGTTCACCCAGCCTGCCATCTCAGAGGAGAAGATCACGGTACCGCCGGTGCCGTGGCTGGCCCTGGGAGTGGCCGGAGCGGCCATGGTCTTCATGGGAATCGCACCTGGGTTTGTGATGGAGGCCGCCCAGTCAGCCGTGGAGGCCCTGGCGGTCTAGGCCGTGGTTGACACCCCTTCTGGCCGGTGCTAGGTTACCCATCTGGACAGAGGGTGCAATAAAAAAACGGGCATAATTAAGGCTCCCGAATTACGAGGCAGCCCATATTTATCCCGGCCCGTAAGCATGAAAAACATCGGAATCATATATAACGCCAGAGTGCCCGAGGCATTGGACCTGAGCACGGCCATTCTCCATGACCTGAAGCTGGCCGAGGGCAGCTGGCTGGCGCCGGCCGAGAACCTGGAGACCCTGGCGTCCAGGGCCGAGAGCACCGACCTGGTTATCACCGTGGGCGGCGACGGCACGATACTGCGGGCTGTGGGATTCACGGCGCCTGCCGATATCCCAGTGGTCGGCATCAACATGGGCCGGCTGGGCTTCATGACTGAACTGCAGGTCGATGAAGCTATGGACAGGCTCCCCTCCTACATCGACGGCGATTACCGGGTGGACGAGCGGAACATGCTCCAGGCCACGGTCCACAAGGCAAAGGGCAAGGACACCGAGGGCCCTTACCACGCCCTGAACGACGTGGTCTTGACCAGGGGCGCCATATCCCGGGTGGTGACTGTCTCCGGCGAGATTGACGGTTCCCCAGTAACTACTTTCCGGGCCGACGGTGTCATCATGTCCACGGCCACGGGCAGCACCAGCTACAACCTGGCCGTCGGCGGCCCCATCTTGGACCCCGAGTCCAGCGCCCTCGTGCTGAAGACAGTGGCGGCCCACATGGGTCTCAGCGCCGCTTTGGTGCTGCGGTCGTCTTCCGAGGTCAACCTGACCCTGGAGGGCTACCAACAGGCCATGCTCAGCGTGGACGGGTACGTTGATTACGAACTTGACCTGGGCGACCGGGTCGAGATCAAGCAGAGCCCATACAAAGCCAAATTCCTGAGGGCCAATCCGCCCAGCTACTTCTTCGGTACGCTGACGCGCCGGTTGGGCTTCAGCATTCGCGGTCAATAAAAATGCCAGATCATCCCGGCGAACTGCCCCCTGACTTTCACTCAGAACCGACCGTTTCGACCAAACGCATCTACGAGGGAAACATCCTCAACGTGCGCGTGGATACAGTCCGTATGTCCAGCGGACGGGACGCCACCCGGGAGATAGTGGAGCACTCCCACGCGGTGTGCATCGTCCCGGTGGACGACGACGGCAACGTGGTATTGGTGCGCCAGTACCGCAAGCCCGCCGAGGAGGCACTTCTGGAGGTGCCGGCCGGCGGAGTGGAGGACGGTGAGGTCTCCGAGGAGGCGGTGCTCAGGGAGCTTCAGGAAGAGATCGGCTACACCGCCGACAGCCTGCTGCACCTTTCCAGCTTCTGGGTCGCTCCCGGCTGGGCCACCGAGTATATGCACGCCTACCTGGCCACTGGACTGAGGGAGTCCCGGTTGGACGGCGATGAGGACGAGAACATCGAGGTGGTGCGGGTGCCCTTTGACCAGGCCCTGGCCATGTTCAAGACGGGTGAGATTCACGACGGAAAGACCATCGCCTCCATGCTCCTGGCCCAACCGCATCTGCCCAAGTAGCGGGATGTGCGGTTGCCGCTGGCTGGAAGGTAGTTTCCAGGCACCTTTTTTGATAGTATATGGGGCGGTCTTCACCCGTGGGATTGGAACGAAGACTACCCGATTGTTCAACGTGGCAATGTGGAAATTGGAGGAATAAGACAAGCATGCTTGAGCATGATGTCCTGGTAATCGGCGCAGGTCTGGCGGGAATGCGGGCAGCCATCGCGGCCCGTGCCGGCGGCGCCAATACAGCAATCATCAGTAAAGTGCACCCGGTGCGCAGCCACTCCAACGCGGCCCAGGGCGGCATCAACGCGGCCCTTACCGACCGCGGCGACGAGTGGGAAGACCACGCCTATGACACGGTCAAGGGCAGCGACTTCCTGGGCGACCAAGACGCCATCGAAGTCATGTGCAAGGCCGCCGGTCAGGCGCTCATCGACATGGAACACTTCGGCGTCACCTTCAACCGTGACGACGAGGGACGCCTGGGCACCCGGGCCTTCGGTGGACAACGCCGGGCCCGCACCTTCTTTGTGGGCGACTTCACCGGGCAGGCCCTGCTCCACGTGATGTTTGAACAGCTCATCAAGTCGGGCGTCCGCCGCTACGAGGAGTGGTTCGTATCCTCGCTGATCATCGAAGACAGCCAGGTCTGCGGCGTCATGGCCCTGGAGATTCGCACGGGCCAGGTCTACGCCATCCGGGCCAAGACCGTCATCTTCTGCACCGGCGGTTTCGGCCGCATCTTCGAGCCCAGCACCAACGCTCTCATCTGCACCGGCGACGGCACGGCCTTGGCCTACAACGCCGGCGCCGAGCTCATGGACATGGAAATGGTCCAGTACCACCCCACCACACTGGCCGGCAGCGGAGTGCTCATCTCCGAGGCAGCCCGCGGTGAGGGGGCTTACCTGCTGGACAAGGACGGCAACCGCTTCATGGAGAAGTACGCTCCCAACATGATGGAGCTGGCCTCCCGCGACGTGGTTTCCCGCGCCGAACAGACCGAGATCAACGCCGGGAACGGCATCGACGGCTGCGTCCACCTGGACTGCCGCCACCTGGGCGAAGCCCTGATCATGGAGAAACTCAGCCAGATCCGCGAGATCGGCATCGACTTGGTGGGCGCCGACATGATCAAAGAGCCCATTCCCATCCGCCCCGGCATGCACTACGCCATGGGCGGCATCCGGACCAACGTTGACGGACAGACCAACCTGCCCGGTGTCTACGCCGCCGGCGAGTGCGCCTGTGTCAGCGTCCACGGGGGCAACCGGCTGGGGGCCAACTCCCTCCTGGACACCATCGTGTTCGGCGAGCGTTCTGGCAACCACGCGGCCGAGGCAGCCCGGGATATCGAGTACGTCGAATTCAACGTCGACCAGGCCGTCCGCAACGAAGAGAAGCGGATACAAGAGTTCCTGGACCGCCCTCAGAACGCCGACCGCATCGCCGCCGTCCGTTTGGGCATGGGCGAGTCCATGAACCGCAACCTGGCCGTCTACCGCAACGAAGAGGGCATGCAGGAGACCCTGGGAGACCTGGAGACCCTGGCCGAGCGGTACAAGACGGTTCCGGTGGAAAACAAGGGCAAGATATTCAACACCGACCTGGTGTTCGGTTTGGAGTTGGGCTTCATGCTCGACTGCGCGCCCACCATCGCCGTGAGCGCCCTGGACCGCAAGGACAGCCGGGGGGCCCAGGCCCGCACCGACTATCCCGACCGCGACGATGAAAACTGGATGAAGCATCTGGTGGTGAAGAAGGGGGAGACCGGCCCGGAGCTGAGCTACGCTCCCGTAAGCATCACCCAGTGGACTCCCGAAGAGAGGAAATACTAGCCGATGGATGTCACGCTAAAAGTTAAAAGGTTCAATCCCGAAGGTGAAAACCCGGAGCCCTACTGGCAGGACTTCACGGCTACCATAGAAGATAATGGAACGGTGCTGGACGCCCTGATCAAGGTTCGCGAGGACACCGACGGCACCTTCAGCCTCCGTTGCTCCTGCCGCAGTTCCATCTGCGGGTCCTGCGCTGTCCGCATCAACGGTCACGCCGGCCTGGCCTGCAAGACCCAGGCCAAGAATGTCATCGTTGACGGCGTCATCACGGTGGAGCCGGCGGGAAATATGCCGGTGATGAAGGACCTGGTGGTCAACTTCGACACCTTCTGGGACAAGATTATGGAGGTCGAGCCCTACCTGAAGCCCGAGGGCCCCGAGCCCGAGGCCGAATACATCGCCTCCAACGAGTCCATGCTCCATCTGTCCAACGTCACCGCCTGCATCATGTGCGGCTCCTGTGTATCGGACTGCACCGTGCTGGAGGTTGACCCGACCTTCCTGGGACCCGCTGCCCTGGCCAAGGCCTACCGTTTCACCGCCGACCCCCGGGACGGCAACGAGGACGGTGTGTCGGTGGACCGGCTGGCGGAACTGAACAAGCCCACCGGCATGTGGGACTGCACCCGCTGCATGGAGTGCGTCCAGGCCTGCCCCAAGGGCGTCGCGCCCATGGACCGCATCATGGCCATGCGCGACCAGGCCCTGGAAGCCGGGTTCCACAACACCAACGGCGCCCGCCACACCGAGGCCTTCGCCGAGTCTGTGGAGCACAGCGGTTGGCTGGACGAGCTGCGGTTGGTGCCCAAGTCGGTCGGCATGACCAACGTGTCGGCCCTCATCGGCTACGCGCCCATCGCCATCCAGGCGCTGACCCACGGCAAGATGCCGCCCATCATTCACAAGAAGCTGCCGGATTCCAAGAACATCCGGAAGATATTCGACAAAGTGGATGGGCCCGAAGAGCGGGGCAAGTAGCTCTTCAGCCCAAGACTTACTCAGTAATTACGGAGACCTGCGTTGAAGTACGCCTTTTTTCCCGGTTGTGTGTCCCGAGGTGGCTGCCCGGAGCTTTATCCAGCGGCCAAACTGATCTGCGAGAAGCTGGGTATCGAGCTTCAAGAGATGCCCGCCGCGTCCTGCACCGGCGCCGGCGTCCTGCAGGAGAAGAACGAACTGCTGGGCGACACCCTTAACGCCCGCACCTTCGCCATGGCCGAGGCCCTGGACCTGCCCATCCTGACCATCTGCAGTACTTGTCAGGGGGTCATGAGCCAGGCCAACCACCGGCTGAAGAACCCCGATTACCTGGCCAAGGTCAACGGCTTCCTGGCCGACGAAGGCCTGGAGTACAAGGGCAACGCCCGTCCCAAGCATCTGCTCTGGGTGTTGATCGAAGATATCGGCCTGGATAAGCTGCTCAGTCTCATCACCCGGCCATTGGCCGGCATGCGGCTGGCGCCCTTCTACGGCTGCTACATCGTGCGCCCCACCGACGCCCTGGAGTTCGATGACAACCCGGAGCGGCAGGTGGCGTTGGAGAAGATCATCGAGACCATCGGAGCAACCGTGGTGGACTTCGAGGGCAAGACCCGCTGCTGCGGCTTCCCCATCCTGACCATCAACGAGCGCAACTCCATGGCCATGGTGGGCAAGCACACCTCCGAGGCCAAGGACCTGGGTGCCGATGCCATGATTACACCCTGCCCCCTCTGTCACCTGAACCTGGACAGCTTCCAGCCCAAGGCGGCGGCCCAAGCAGGGCGTTCCATCGACATGCCCATCCTGCACATGCCCCAGGCCATCGGCCTGGCCATGGGCCTGAGCCCCGAGGCAATGGGCCTGAAACGCCACATCGTCAACACCAAGCCCCTTCTGACCAAGATTGGGGCCGGAGCGGCCAGCTAGTCAGCCGCGGTTAAAACGGCAAATGACAAAGGGCCGCTGCCAAACAGCGGCCCTTTGTTTATTCTTCGCTAGAGGGAGTGAATCATGGCCCACAGCACACTGACAGTCGGCAACGTGGAGATTTCAATCATCCACGACGCCGAGATTGCCCGTGATTGCAGCCTGGCATTCCCAGAAGTGCCAGCCGGAGACTGGAAGCCCTACATGGAGCGTTATCCCGAGGCCTACATCGACGGCGACAAGATGCGGCTCCATTTCGACTGTTATGTCGTCAAGTCCCAGGGCCGAACTCTGCTGGTGGACGCAGGTCTGGGCGATTCAAATACCAACCCCGGCACGGTGACCAACGTGGGCGGAGGGACCGACGGTCATCTTCCTGAAGCGCTTCTGGCCGCTGGGTTCAAGCCCGAAGACTTCGATACGGTGTTCCTGACCCATCTACACCCGGACCATGTGGGTTGGAACATCTCTGATGTGTCGGCCACCTTCCCCAACGCCCGCTACGTGGCCCACGAGGCCGACTGGGCCGCCTTCAACACGCCCCGGGACTCGGAGATATTCGGGTTCGACTGGTGGGCCGACACCGTGACGCCCTTGAAAGATATGGGCTTGCTGGACCTGGTAGACGGGGAGAGGGAGCTTACAGGAGAACTGACCATTACCCCGACGCCGGGCCACACTCCCGGCTCCATGAGCATGATCGTCAACTCGGGCGGTGAGAGGGCCTTCATCATGGGGGACGTGTTCCACGGGCCGGCCCAGGTGACGGAAACCGATTGGGTATTCCGCTATGACAGCGATTCGGAGCTGGCGGGCCAAACACGCCGGAACATGCTGGATAGGGCGGAACAGGAGAACGCCGCCATCGCCATCTGCCACCACAGCGGTTTCGGCCGGGTGATCAGGGAGAGCGGATGGCGGTACTGGCAGGCGCTCTAGGGGAGTTGCACCCCCATCCTAACCTTCCCCCAGAGGGGGAAGGAACACTAATTACCCCTGGATGGTGGGCACCACTTCCCGCATGGCCTGGACGGTCTTTTCCAGCGCCTCTTCGTCGTGCACAGCCGAAGGGTAGTACTTCTGGGCGCCCTTGAGGATGCCCCGTTCCAGCATACCTGTGTTGTAACGGTTCATCATAGCGTTATCGGCGGCCAGGGTGTCCCGGTAGTTTGTGATGGGCTGCTCGGAGAAATAGACGTCGAAGATGGCGTCCTCACCGCAATATTGGACGGCGATGCCGTTCTTTTCGCAGAGGTCCAGGAGCTCGTTCTTCACCGTTGCTCCGGCCCCGTGTATCTTCTTGTAGGTGTCCTTCTCCCGCATCACCTCCAGGGTGGCTAGGCCGGCGGCGCAGGCGATGGGGTTGCCGTTCAGGGTGCCGATCTGGTTGATCCACGTGTCGTCGTCTGACACGCCCCGATCGAACACCGAGAAGATGTCGGCCCGGCCCAATACTCCGGCCAGCGGATAGCCGCCGCCCATGATCTTGCCAGCGGTGGACATATCTGGAGTGACACCGTAGAACTCCTGGGCCCCGCCGTAGGCCAGCCGGAATCCGGTGACCACCTCGTCGAAGATCAGGAGTATGCCGTTCTTCTTGGTCAGGTCGCGCAGGCCCTGCAGGAACCCCGGCTGGGGAGCGATGACCCGCTGGACCGGCTCCACGATGACCGCGGCGATGTCGTCCTTGTGAGCGTTGATGATGGTCTCGGTGGTGGCCAGGTCGTTGTAGGGCGCGATGAGCATCAGGTCTTGAATGGCTTTGGGTATGCCGCCGGTGTTGGCCTGAGCCTGGGGGTACTCGATGGAAGGGGACGGCGTCAGGGACATCAGGGCGTAATCGCTGGTGCCGTGGAACCCTCCCTCGAACTTGAGAATCTTCTCTTTACCGGTGAAGGCCCGGGCAGCGCGCATGGCCTGGAAACAGGCGTCGGTGCCGCTGGTGGTGAAACGGACCTGCTCCGCGCAGGGGACGGCGTTGACCAGGGTTTCGGCCAGCTCGACTGCCTTGTCGTTGGTGGCGAAGAAGGTACTGCCGCCCTCGACGGCCTTGATGACGGCTTCGGTGACGGAGGGATAGGCGTGGCCCAAGACCATGGGGCCGGAACCCATCAGCCAGTCGACGTATTCGTTGCCGCTGACATCATAGATGTGGGGGCCCTTGCCGTGGGAGGCCAGGAAGTCCAGTTCCTTGGGGAGAGTGAGGTTGCCGCCGGTGCCGCCCGGCAGGTATTGGCCCGCCTTCTCCAATAGGCGTTGTTCGGCGTCGCTGCGACGGACCATAGTTATACTCCTGCCGGCCCAAATTTTCCTAGATTGTACGCCGGGGCAGCTAGCCCTCGGCCTTGGCTTTATTCATGACTTCCACCAGTTCTTGAACGCTGTCGGCGGAACTCTTCAGCGCGGCCGATTCCTCGGCGGACAATTTGATCTCCATGACCTGTTCCATACCGCCGGCGCCCAGCTTCACGGGAACGCCGACGCAGAGGCCGTTGATGCCGAATTCGCCTTCCAGGTAGGCGCAGGCGGGAAGGATGCGCTTCTTGTCCAGAAGGACCGCTTCCACCATCTGGGTGATGGCGGCGGAGGGGGCGTAATAGGCGCTGCCTTCTTTCAGCAGCTCCACGATCTCGCCGCCGCCCTGGCGGGTGCGGCGCACCAGTTGGTCGATCTTTTCCTCGGCCATCAGTTCGTTGATGGGGATGCCGCCCACGGTGGTGAACCGGGTCAGGGGCACCATGTCGTCGCCGTGGCCGCCCAGCACGAAGGCCTGGATGTCCTCCACAGAGACGTTCAGTTCCTCGGCGATGAAGGTGCGGAAACGGGCGGTATCCAGGACTCCAGCCATGCCGAAGACACGGTTCCTGGGGAAGCCGCTGGCCTCGTAGACGTTCTGGACCATGGCGTCCAAGGGGTTGGTGACGGGCATGATGATGCAGTCGGGGGAGTACTTGACCACCTGCTCGGTGACGGAGGAGGTGATGCGCATGTTGGTGAGCAGCAGGTCGTCGCGGCTCATGCCGGGGCGACGGGCGATACCGGCGGTGATGACCACCACCTCGGACCCGGCGGTCTCTTCGTAGCCGTTGCTGCCGGTTATCTTGGCGTCGCTGCCCATGACCGGGGCTGATTCCAGCATGTCAAGGGCCTTGCCTTGGGGCAGGTCTTCGACCACGTCCACCAACACCACGTCGGTGTAGCCAAGGGCGTGGATCCTCTGTGCGGTGGTGGCGCCCACATTGCCGGCGCCGACGACTGTTACCTTACTTCGCATTTGGTGCTTGCTCCTCTATTTAGAAACTTGCCGGGCGGGAGAAATCCCCCCAACCCCGTGGGGGCGCAGGGGGGATTTTCGCTGTCTCACTTGATGGATTGAAGGGCTTGGGGGCCAAGCCGAGCGTATTATATATGAGAACCAGGCATGGCGGTACCCCGCCGCCGGCCCCCTATTCTGTGCCTAGAGAGCGTCCACGATGGCGTTCAGGGTCACGCTGGGGCGCATGGCTTTGGAGGCCAACTCATCATTGGGATGATAGTAGCCGCCGATGTCCACCGTCTGCCCCTGGGCGTCGTTCAGCTCCTGGACGATCTTCGCTTCGTTGGCGGCCATCTGCTCGGCCACGGGCTTGAACCGGGCCTGCAGCTCCGTGTCCTTGGTCTGCTTGGCCAGCGCCTGTGCCCAGTAGAGGGCCAGGTAGAAGTGGCTGCCCCTGGTGTCCAGCTCGTTGACCCGGCGAGACGGCGCCCGGCTCTGCTCCAAATGCTCACCGATGGCTTCGTCCAGCGTGTCGGCCAAGAGCTGAGCCTTGTCGTTGCTGAACACCTGGGCCAGGTGCTCGAAGGAAGCGACCAGGGCGCAGAATTCGCCCAGGGAGTCCCAGCGGAGGTGCCCCTCTTCGAGGAACTGCTGGACGTGCCGGGGGGCAGATCCACCGGCGCCGGTCTCGAACATCCCGCCGCCCTTGAGCAGGGGCACCACCGAGAGCATCTTGGCGCTGGTGCCCAGTTCCAAGATGGGGAAGAGGTCGGTCAGGTAGTCACGCAGTACGTTGCCGGTAACGGAGATGGTGTCCTGTCCGGCCCGGCTGCGCGCCATGGCGTGCTTGATGGCGTCAACGGTGGCCATGGTCTGGATTTCCAGTCCGGAGGTGTCGTGGTTGGGCAGGTATTTATCAACCTTCTTGATCAGCTCGGCGTCGTGGGCCCGGTTGGGGTCCAGCCAGAATATGGCCGGCGCTCCGGTGATCCTGGAGCGGGTCACGCCCAGCTTGACCCAGTCTTGGATGGGCTCGTCCTTGGTCTGGCACATGCGGAAGATATCGCCCTGTTCGACCAACTGCTCCATCAGGGTCGTGCCCTTGTCGTCCACCACGCGGATGGTCCCGTTGCCGGGGGCGCGGAAGGTCTTGTCGTGGGAGCCATACTCCTCGGCCTTCTGGGCCATGAGACCCACGTTGGCGACGCTGCCGATGGAGGCCGGGTCGAAGGCGCCGTTCTTCTGGCAGTCCTCAACAACCGCCTGGTATAGGGTGGCGTAGGAGCGGTCTGGGATCATGGCCACGGTATCGTGCAGTTCGTTGTCCGGACCCCACGTCTTGCCGCCGTCCCGTATCAACACGGGCATGGTGGCGTCGATGATCACGTCGCTGGGTACGTGGAGGTTGGTGATGCCCCGGTTGGAGTTCACCATCATCAGTTCCGGGCGCGCGCTGTAGGTGGCCTGGATGTCGGCCTCAATCTCTTCCCGCTTTTCGTCGGTGAGGGACTGAATCTTGGTGTAGAGCTCGGCGATCCCGTTGTCCGGGTTGACGGCCAGCTCATCCATTTCGGCGGCGTGCTTGGTGAAGACATCCTGGTAGTAGACCGACACGCAGTGGCCGAAGATGATGGGGTCGGAGACCCGCATCATGGTTGATTTCACGTGGAGGGAAATGAGGACGCCCTCGTCCTTGGCCTTCTGCATCTCGTCGGCGTAGAACTCACGCAGCTCACGTACATTCATCACGCCGCAGTCGACTATCTCTCCGGCGGTCATGGGGATGCCGTCTTTGAGGAGGGTCTCACGCCCGTCGCGGGAGACGTACTCAATCTTGGCCGTCCCTTCCGACTCGACGGTTACAGCCTGTTCACTGCCGTAGAAGTCACCGCCGGTCATGTGGGCGACCCGGGCCTTGGACACTTCGGGCCATTCCCGCATCATCTTGTGGGGATAGCGCTTGCCGTGTTCCTTCACCGCGGTGGCGGACCGGCGATCGGAGTTGCCTTCCCGCAGGACGGGGTTCACGGCGCTGCCTAAGACCTTTGAATAACGGTCGAAGATGGCCTGCTGGGCGTCGTTGGCAGGCTCATCGGGATAGTCGGGAATGTCGTAACCCTTCTCCTGCAGCTCGGCGATGGCGCCCTTCAACTGGGGGATGGAGGCGCTGATGTTGGGCAGTTTGATGATGTTGGCCGCCGGGCTTTCGCACAATTCACTGCACATGGTCAGGTAATCGGGAATCTTCTGCTCTTCCGTCAACTTGTCCGGGAAATTGGCGAGGATACGCCCGGTCAACGAGATATCCCAGGACTCCAGATCGATGCCCGACCCCTTGGTGAAGGCACGTAGGATGGGGAGCAACGAGTGTGTGGCCAGGGCCGGGGCCTCATCGATCTTGGTGTAGATAATCTTGGACGCTTCTGGCATTTTCTTCCTCTTAGTGGCTTGGTTTCCCGGGCTGCTGCGAGTTCTCCGGGTGCGATTGCCCGCAGTCCAGGCCAATTGATCGTTAACGATTATAAGTAGCAGAGGTTACCTTGCCTAGCCCCGCCGGTGAGCAGTCCTGTCGGCAGGCAAAAACGGCCGCCTTGGGAGTTTCGCCGGGGGACATTATACTGGCCCAATCACCGGCCGATTTGGGGGATGAGAAATGAAGATGTTGCTCTCCGGGCGGAGATTCCGAATAACATCCTTGGTGGTCGCGGTTTTCATCGTCGCCGCGTATGGCTTGGTGTCTTTTCTGATCGCCCAGGGGGTGACCAAAGCCGACCGGGACCCCCAGGAGGACCACCCGTCTAACTATGGGCTGGAATTTGAGGATGTTGAGTTTCTGTCACGGCGGGGCGATTTCAATCTGAGCGGATGGTACCTGCCCGCCGGACCCGGTCCCCACTTGATATTCGTCCACGGCATCGGCGGCGTCCGCTCGGGCGACAACGCTGTGGACCTGGCGGCCCGCATGGTGGGCCAGGGCTACAACGTCTTGATGTTTGACCTGCGCGGCCACGGGTCGTCTGAGGGCGACAAGGTCTCTGGCGGTTACTTTGAACGGTGGGACGTCTGGGGAGCGGTGGATTACCTCAAGGAACGGGGTGTGGACCCGGTCAGCATCGGGTTGATGGGCTTTTCCATGGGGGCTGCCACTTCCATACTGGCCGCCGCGGGGGAGCCTAAAATCACGGCTGTGGCGGTGGACAGTCCTTATGCCAATGCCTCTGATCTAATCTCCCAAGAGTCGGCCCGAAAGACGCCCTTTCCTGAGTGGCTGATTCCCGTATTCATCCCAACAGCCAAGTTGATGGCCAACGGCTTCTACGGGATAGACCTGGGAGAGCTTGTCCCCGAACGGGCGGTGGCCGGTCTGACCTACCCCATCGCGGTCATACACGGGACTGCCGACGAACGTATTCCATGGGAGCATGGCCAGAGAGTTGCCGACGCCGCGCCCGAGGGGAGCACCCTGTGGCTGGTGCCGGACGTGGACCACGTGGACGCCTTCTTGACCCATCCGGATGAATACGCCCGGCGGGTGACCGAGTACTTCGACTCCAGGCTCCGCTAGGCCGGGTTAGAGCTTCTGGTAGATCTGCACCCGGTGGCGGTAGCAGTCGGCGACGTAGACCTTGCCGTCACCGGCGACGTGGACGGATACGGGGCGGTAGAAGCGTTTCTTGGGCTCGATATTGTGGACGGCCAGTTCCAGTTTGGCCTCGATGTCCGGGCTGGCGTCCAGGAAGGTGCGGCCCCATTTGGACATGCCGCTGTGGCCGATGAGGACGTCTTTGTAGGCGCCGCTTGCGTCGAATACCTGCACCCGGTCGTTCATCCAATCACAGACGTAGATGTCGCCGGACGAATCAACAAAGATTCCGTTGGGGCGGTTGAACTGCCCGTCGTCCTCCCCAGTGTTGCCAAAGGCCATCAAGAAGCGGCCCCCGGCGTCGAATTTCTGCACCCGGTCGTTGCGCCAGTCGGTGACGTATACGTCTCCCGACCCGTCGATGGCGATGCCCCAGGGCATGTTGAGTTGGCCTTCACTGCCGCCCAGTTCACCCCATTGGGAGATGAAGCCGCCCTCGGGGTCCAGCACCTGTACCCGGTGGTTTAGGGTGTCTACCACGTGGAGGTTGCCGTTGGGGCCAAAGCCGATA
>CEVA01044736.1_pt1 | contig 17145 bp, 14 predicted proteins | sample 361521 | NCBI WGS metagenome assembly CEVA01 (sample SAMEA2622823, study PRJEB7988) | marine metagenome | isolation source: saline water (ENVO:00002010), including
ATGAGACCTGATGGTACTGAAAATATGGATGAGACTGAACTAGCAGAGTTGGTTACTAGAAATTCAATGATTGGCACAGGATTACCAAAGGAAACTAAATGAGTAGACTTCATGATATGGGAGGACGGTTTGGAGGTGGACCGATACCATTTTCTGGAAACAAAAAAAATGAAGTTATTAGTTTTGAGCCTACTTTTAAACATAATTGGCACGCAAAAACCTGGGCAATCACACTTGCGGCTGGCGCTTTAGGCGAATGGAATTTAGATACCAGTAGGCATTATAGAGAGTGTTTGCCACCGAAAGATTATGTGAATTTATCTTATTATGAAAAATGGCTGGCGGCTCTAACTAATCTGTTAATAGACAAAAACGTTATTTCTTTAGATGAATTGAAGAAATATGTTGCTGCTGCTGAGAAAGGCAAAATAGATAAGCTTTTTAAACAAAATCCAATTCTTGATGATAGGACCTGGTTAGCTGAAGATGTTCAAAAAACATTAGCCAGAGGAGGACCATCAATTAGGGATACAAATGTAAGTCCCATTTTTAACATAGGCGACAAAATTATCGCTCAAAGTTATAGTCCTAATGAGAATGTAAATTGTGGACACACCAGATTACCTAAATATGTTATTGGAAAAGTAGGTAAAATTTATTCCTATAATAAAAACCATGTTTTCCCTGATAAAAATGCTCACGGGCTGGGAGAAAGTCCCCTACCTTTATATACAGTAGAATTCAAATCCTCAGAATTATGGGGTATATCAGCTGAACATGAAAATGACAGCATATTTCTAGATTTATGGGAACCGTACTTAGTCACTTATAAAGATTGAACTTTAATAAAAACATGAAAATAAAATCTGGTTATAATTTACCTTTTACAAATAAAAATGAGGAAGAAGTCGTTTTCCAGAATCCTTGGCATAGTCAATTATTCGCTATTACTGTTCAATTGTCAGAAAAAGGAAATTTTAGTTGGAAGGAATTTGTCAAAGCTTTTGGAGAAGCTCTTAAAAAAGAAAGATTACATGCAAAAGATTTAGATGGTAAGAATGATTATTTTTCCTGTTGGTTAAATGCCTTAGAAGAACTTTTAATCGCAAAGGGAATTAGTGATCAAAATACTTTGATTTTGTTAAAAGAAGATTGGACACAAGCTTACTTAACTACACCACATGGGAAGCCGGTGAATATTAAAAATAGGTAGAACGACAGTATGCACAATAAAATAGAATCGTTGTGCCTGGGTGGGAAATATGACAGATCTTGAATACTCAATAGTCCCACTCATAAGCAAACGGCCTCAGGTTCGAATCCTGCTCCAAACACCAATCGATCGTAACTAAAATCCCCATTTTCAGCAAATCACCATATTTTCCAGTTTTTTGATTGTGGAAGATATAAAATTACACAAAAATAATAACCTGCCTGCAACCTTTATTTTTAATGAGGCTCTATATAAATTAACTATTGATAAAAACAGGAATTTGCTATGAAAATTGTTAGTTATGAAACAAAAGTTGTGGCCTTACCTAGAGAAGAAGGTCCATTGACCGGAGGAATGGGTAACAAAGCAGAATTCGTTGTCATCAAGATCAATACTGATCAAGGTTTAACGGGTATAAGTTATGCTGGGTTTGCGAGTCACTTGATGCTTGCGGCCTTACATCAAGCCATAGTTTCAATGCTAGATACTATCGTTGGTATGGACCCAAGAAGAGTCGAGATGATAAATACGTACCTCAGAGATCTAGCCGGCGGAGGGGCACCTGCAGGATTGGTAACACGGTCAATATCCGCCATAGATGTCGCTTTATGGGATCTCAAAGGAAAACACGCTGAAGAACCTATATACCGCCTACTCGGAGGATATAGAAGTACTGTCCCTTCTTATGCGAGTGGATATTTATGGAGGAATTATGATTTAAAGCAACTCGAGTCAACTAGTCATAGACTAGTTTCAGAGGGTTTCAAAGCAATGAAATTCAGAATGGGAGGAGAAGATTCAAAAGCCAAAGAGCTTGAACGAGTCCGTGTTATGAGAGAAACCGTTGGTGAGGAAATCACCCTAATGGTGGATATTAATCAAGGTTGGGACATTAACACCAGTATAGCTATAGGAAGAGAATTGGCTAGTTATGACTTGTTCTGGTTAGAAGACCCAATAAATCACCAAGACTTTGAAGGAATGGCTCGAATTGCAGATGCACTAGATACTCCCATAGCGGCGGGAGAATATCATTACGGAATAGAACCATTTAGAACCCAAGTCGAGCGACGTTCTATAGATATAGTTATGGTAGACCTACTAAGAGTGGGAGGTATAACGCAATGGATGAAAGTCGCTCACATGGCAGAATCATTTAACTTACCAGTTGTAAGTCATCTTGCAACGGAGGTCCTTATACATTGCGTCGCTGCTTGTCCAAATGGATTAACGGTCGAGCATATGCCATGGACATTCGAATTATTCACAAGTGACCCAAAATTGGTTGATGGAGAACTAGTATTACCTAATTCTCCAGGGCTAGGTGTCGAATTCGATGAAGCTAAACTCTCTCACTACGAGATACAGTAGAATTACTAGACATATCAAAAGAAAGGACGCAATTCAATCTCTATGATATTATTTTCTGCACATTTATAGCTAATGCTTAGTCAAATTAATAAGTTTTATTCCTAAAAAGGAGTCTTTAATTGGCGACACAAACATCAGACAATTATTCTTCGATAGGCCGCAGGCCTGTTAGGCATGACGGTGCAGACAAAGTAACCGGAAAAGCGCTATATGGTGCTGACACAAATTTACCAGGAATGCTTTATGGCAAGGTGCTTCGGAGCCCACATGCCCACGCAATAATAAAGTCAATTGACATTAGTGAAGCTTCCAAGCATCCGAGCGTGAGAGCAATTGTTACTAGCGATGACCTTGCTCCATTACCAGATAAAAACTCGGAAATCGGAGAGGACCTATACGCTAATGCTAAATATGTAAGCGATAGGATTTTAGCCTCAGATAAAGTCCTCTTTAAAGGACACCCAGTGGCGGCTATCGCGGCCGATAGTCTTCATGATGCAGAAGAATTATTAGAATTGATAAAAATTGAATATGAAGTACTTCCTTCTGTTTTCGATGTTGAATCAGCAATGGCAGATGATGCTCCCATATTGCATGAAACAATAAAAGCAGCTTCTTTAAGCGGGGAAACTGCCTCAGGATCCAACATCGCAAGCCATGAGCAGTATGTCCTAGGAAATATTGAAGAAGGATTTAAGGATGCAGACCTCATAGTAGAAAGGGAATTCCGGACGAAAACAGTTCATCAAGGCTATATCGAGCCTCAAAACGCAACGGCATCATGGAGATCGGATAACCATGTCACTATCTGGTGTAGTAGCCAAGGGCACTTTGGAATAAGAGATCAGGTTGCGACAGTTTTGGATATGCCAGTATCGCAGGTGACCATAGTCCCAATGGAAATAGGAGGCGGGTTCGGAGGAAAACTACCAGCATACCTAGAGCCAGTAGCGGCATTGCTATCCCAAAAAAGTGGTTCACCCGTTAAGATGTTCATGACGAGAGCAGAAGTCATAGAAGCAACGGGACCCACTTCAGGAAGTTATGTCAAAGTGAAAATCGGTGTAACCAATACAGGCATGATCACTGCCGCTCAGGGCTATCTGGCCTTTGAAGCTGGAGCCTTCCCAGGATCACCGATTGGCGGGGCAACAGCATGCATGCTGTCACCATACGACATTAAAAATCTCACTTTAGATGGATATGATGTGGTAGACAACAAACCTAAGACAACGGCATATAGAGCCCCCGGCGCACCAATTGGAGCGTTGGCGGTCGAAACTATCATGGATGAAATAGCTGAGAAATTAAATATTGATCGTATGGATCTACGACTTATGAACGGGGCGAAGGAAGGTTCTAGGCGTGCTGATGGGGTGGTAAACCCGAAAATCGGCATGATAGAAACAGCAGAAATAGTTAAAGCTCACGATCACTACAATAGTAAACTTGATCAAGTTCCTGGCAAGCTAAGAGGCCGGGGAGTCGCTATGGGGTATTGGAGAAACAATACGGGCCCCGCAGCATGTATAGCTACTGTAACTCCAGATGGAAACGTTAATCTATCAGAAGGTTCGGTTGATGTAGGTGGATCTAGGACGGCAATAGCCCAACAATTAGCTGAAGTACTAGGTATACCGGTCGAAGACGTAAACCCGCAGGTGGCTGATACAGACTCCATTGGGTACACATCAGTCACAGGTGGAAGCGGAGTGGCTTTCAAGTCGGGTTGGGCAGCTTACGAAGCTGCCCAACATGTCAAAACACAGGTGATAGAACGAGCAGCACTTATATGGGATGCTGACACAGATGAAATTGAATATGAGCAAGGGACAGTCAGGCACAAATCTGACCCAGAGCTCAGTTTGACATTCAAAGAAGTCGCATCAGGATCCAACAACACAGGTGGTCCGATTGTTGGAAGTGCTGGAGTAAACCCAGTTGGTGCAGGCGGATCATACGCAGCCATGATAATTGACCTAGAAATAGATAAAGAGACCGGGAAAACGGATATATTGAGATGCACCACATTTACTGATGTCGGCAAAGCTATACATCCTGATTACGTGGAAGGGCAAATCCAAGGCGCATCCGCTCAGGGGATCGGTTGGGCTCTGAATGAAGAATATTTCATGAGTGATGATGGGAAAGTCTTAAATTCCAGTTTACTTGATTATAGAATGCCTACCAGTTTGGATATGCCGATGATCGAACCTGTAATTGTAGAGGTACCAAATCCGGGCCATCCTTTTGGGGTCAGGGGCGTAGGCGAATCTCCACTAGTGCCACCGTTAGCAGCCGTGGCCAATGCGATATACAATGCGACTGGGGTCAGGATGAATGAGTTACCCATGTCTCCAGGCGCGATAAAGAAAGCAACAACAAACGAATAAAAAAAGCGTAACTTAGAGGTACAGATATATGGCTAAACAATTCCAATTTAAGGGGGATGCCAGAGAGCAACTAATGCAAGGCATAGACTTGATGGCTAGAACATTGGGAGTCACACTTGGTCCAAATGGTCGCAATGTAATTCTGGAACAGGAATTTGGTCCGCCCCAAATATGCAGCGATGGAGTCACCATTGCCAAAGAAATAGAACTCGAGGAACCATTTCCTAACATGGGGGCACAGCTACTAAAAGAAGCTGCATCCAAAACTAACGATGACGTTGGAGATGGCACAACTACTTCAACAATCTTGGCTCAAGGCATATTGAAAAACGGGTTCAAAAACATAGCCGCCGGTGTTGATCCAATGGCATTGAAGAAAGGGATAGATTTGGCTGTGGTACTAATGAAAGACGAACTACAGAAAATGTCACAATCTGTTACAGACGATGAGCAAATAAATCAGGTCGCTGTTCTATCTGCTCATGACGAAGCCATGGGCAAAATGATTGGTGAAGTGATGAACAAAGTAGGGAAGGATGGAGTCGTCACAGTCGAAGAAAGCCGCGGAATGAATTATGAAATCGAATATGTCGAAGGAATGGAAGTCGACAGGGGCTATCTATCACCTTACTTCGTTACTGATCAAGATCGGATGGTCACAGAACTGAATGAACCTTATATCCTCATAACCAGTGAGAAAATATCTACTGCGGAAGAGATAGTACCTTTCCTAGAGAAATTCGCACCAGTAGGTAAAGATATTGTTATAGTCGCCGAAGACATTGAAGGGCAGGCTCTGGCCACTCTGGTCGTTAACAAAATGAAAGGGAACTTAAACTGTTTGGCAATTAAGGCCCCCGCATTCGGAGATCGCCGAAAATCTATTCTGGAAGACATGAGTATTCTTTTTGGAGCAGAAGTCATAAGCTCTGAAACTGGGCGAACCTTAGACTCCATCGAAGTATCAGATCTAGGTAGGTGTAGGAGAGTCATATCAACAAAAAATGAAACCACCTTCGTTGAAGGGAACGGAGACAGTTCTTTAGTGGCAGATCGTGTTAGTAATATCAAAGCTCAAGTGCAAGAAACAAAATCAGAATATGATAGGGAAAAGCTCGAGGAAAGAGCTGCCAAATTATCTGGTGGAGTCTCGATAGTAAAGGTTGGTGCCGCCACTGAAATAGAGCTAAAAGAAAAAAGACAAAGAGTGGAAGATGCTTTATCCGCCACAAGAGCTGCAATGGAGGAAGGGATACTTCCCGGTGGTGGAACTTCGTTAATTCGTGTAGCAGAGCAGCTCAGGGCAAAGTTCTCAGACAACTCTCCAGAATCTGTCGGGGCTAGAATAGTTTTGGACTCCGTTACTGCTCCTGTAGCATTACTGGTCAATAACGCTGGCTTTAGCGGTGAAGTCGTGGTAGACGCCATTAAAAACGGCGAAGGGGATTATGGTTTTGATGCAGAAAACAATAGGTACGGTAGTCTATACGAGTTCGGCATTATAGACCCGGTGAAAGTAACTCGATCTGCGCTTGAAAACGCCGCCAGTATAGCTGGTATGGTCTTGACAACCGAGTCCCTAATAACTGAACTAAACCCACCCAAGCTCCCTGCCCCATTCGATGATTAGATAACTTATTCCAGGGAGGAGATAACACTCCCTGGAATAGACAACAATTACATTCGCAAAAACGTGTTAAGTTGGCCTCGGAAACAATTTCAGACATAACAATAGATGTTAAAGGCGTAAGTAAAAGCTTCGGGCCGCACAAGGCTGTGCAAAATCTTTCATTTTCTGTGAACAAGGGTGAAATTGTGGGATTCCTTGGGCCGAACGGAGCAGGAAAAACCACAACGATGCGTCTGTTAACGTCTTATTACACTCCAGACTCTGGCGGCATTCTAATTAACGGAATCGACAACACAGAGAACGACCTAGAAACTCGAAAAAGTATTGGTTATCTGCCTGAAAACAATCCCTTGTATGAAGATCTACTAGTTAGCGAATATCTTGACTTTATTGCTGATCTTAGAGGGGTTACAGGCCAAAACAGAAAAGATAATCTTGATCAAACAATCTCTGAAACTGGACTATCTGATGTTTATTACAGACCAATAAGTGAATTATCCAAAGGATATCATCAAAGAGTTGGACTGGCTGGAGCAATTTTACACAGACCTGCAATTTTAATATTAGACGAGCCTACGGAAGGATTGGATCCAAATCAAAGACTCTCAATGAGAGACCTGATTCGCTCGCTAGGAAAAGATCGGACGGTCCTCGTCACGACCCACGTAATGCAAGAAGTTGAAAATACCTGTGAACGGGTTCTGGTTATAAACAAAGGCCAACTAGTGGCTGATAGTCCAGTGGATGAAATATTACAACTAACTCCTGGTTTAAGGCGAATATACGTAGAAATAGAGGGATCGCACATTGAGTCTGGTCTGTCCGAGCTTAATTCCGTTGAATCAGTTGAAAGACTTGAACCTATTGGGACCAGGAAAAGGTATAGAGTGAATTTAAGTGGTACATCCGATCCAAGACCAGAAATCTTCAAAATCTCTAAACAAAAAGATTGGATTCTTTGGGAATTGCACGAGGAACGTATGAGACTTGAAGATGTTTTCCATAACTTAACTGCAGCTAAACAAAATTCCTAATCGACACACCACTTACTTTGAAAAAACCATTTATCACACTAATAAGAAAAGACTTAAAGGGCTACTTTGATCAGCCCACCGGCTACATATTGATAGTAATCTTCGTAGCTATGCTTTCCTGGGCATTTTTCAAAACAGCACTCCTGATGGGAGAAACGTCTTTAAGACCTTTGTTTTCTGTCGAATTTGCTATTGATAGGCCTTCTCTTCCCTGGTTAATGACGCTTTTTATACCAGCTGCAACAATGAGATTACTTTCTGAAGAACAACGTGACGGTACGTTAGAAACTTTACTAACACAACCCATCAGAGGTTGGGTCGTACTGATAACTAAGTTTTTGTCCGGCCTTATATTTGTCTCGATAGCGGTATTGGCGACTCTGGCAATCCCGATCAGTCTCACAACAGCTGGGAATTTGGACTGGGGAGCCGTTATATCACAGTACCTAGCGAGTATTTTTCTAGCCGGATGCCTGGTATCGATTGGATTGTTTACTTCTAGTTTAACCAGAAACCAAATAGTTTCATTCATCCTAGGGCTCACCTTAAGCATGATCTTAATGATTATGGGATTGGAAATTGTTGCAATCACCCTTCCTAGCGGGGTCGCCAATTTATTACAGCTATTGAGTCCGATAACCCACTTTGATAACGTGGGTAGAGGCGTCCTCGATCTAAGAGATATACTATATTTCTTATCACTGATATCAACTTTTTTATCAGCAACATTTTTGATCATGAGAGGTCGTACTTTAAGTCATCAAACACCTCAATACAGAAACTTACAATTAGGTGTCGCTGGATTAATAATTTTAAGCCTATTAGTGGGTTGGTTTGGTACTTCTATAAAAGGCCGATTGGACCTCACGGAAGATAAAATTTTTAGTTTGAGCCCTGCGACTGTCGAAATTATTGATGGTTTGGAAGATCTCTTAACGGTTGATGTATTTATGTCAAAAGACCAACCAGTACAAGTGTCTCTGGCGTCTAGAGATGTTAATGATTTTCTTGACGATTTTGAATCTAACTCTAATGACATGGTTAAAGTGTCCAGACATTATCCTGAAAATGATGAAAAAGCCCTAAGAAAAGCACAAAATGCTGGAGTAAACCCTGTTCAATTCGAATTAAGGTCCCAAGGTGAATTGCAAATAAAGACCGGATATCTCGGTATATCATTGACTTATTTGGACAAGCGGGAAGTAATTCCATTTGTAGAAAGCGTAGACGGTTTTGAATACCAGCTGGCAAGTTTAACAAACAAAATGATCAACGAAAGATTAGAGAAAAAGAAAATTGGGTTCTTGGAAGGTCATGGAGAATCGAGTATATCAGATCAGAACCAATTGAATTTCTTCGCTCGAGTCTTGAACCAACAATACCAAGTAAGCCAAATCGTAGTTCAAGAAGACACTTCACTTGACTTATCAGATATAGACATCCTTGTCATAGCTTCACCAAAAGGACGTATAAGTAATGACGAACAGGAAGAAATAACGCGTTACCTTAATAACGGAGGCAGTGCGCTTATAGCATTGGAGCCAGTAATAGTTGACAGGTCTCAGCTAACGGGTCTACCAAACAGGGAAAATTTTTCTGAGTTCATTAGAGAATTACTTGGAGTTTCAGTGGAGCAGGATATTGTCTATGATACTAGATCATTTGAAAACATTAGTTTTCAAAGTGCCGGTCGTTCACTGGCCAGGCCATATCCTTATTTTGTGAGATCTCAAGTAACTGATAGAAAAATAGGACGAGAAATACGATCTGTCGTTTTACCTTGGGTAAGTTCTGTTGGCATAATCGATATTCCAGGATCTTCATATAAAATTACGCCTTTACTGGCTTCTTCTCAGTATGCGGCGATAGACTTCGAATTCCGAAATCTAACTCCAGATAGCCCGACATTTACAGATATATCCGCAAAAAACATGGTAGAGAGCGACCTTGGGGTCACAGTTGAAGGCAGTTCAGGCTCAAAAATTGTTGTTATAGGCGACGCGGAATGGTTAGAAACTTACTTTATACAAAGATTCCAAAACAACGCATATTTCGGCCTAAATTTAATTGATTGGCTGGCCCAAGATGATACATTGGCATCTGTGAGATCCAAAGTCGTCTCAGAACGCAGTCTGGTTTTTTCCTCAGATACTCATAAAAACATGGTTCAATATGTAAACATTGTAGGGATACCAGTAGCTTTCGTCGTAATAGCTTTCCTGAGGTATACCCAGCGGAGAAGTAAGGGATTCCGGAGCACGTGGAGACATAAGACAATTGGTATGTTCTCTAGGAACAGACAGAACGAAAGAGAGATCGAATCAAATGAAGACTAGGCAGGTTGGGTTCGTGCTAATGGCCTTAATAGCAATAGGGCTAGTAGGTATTATATTTAGGCTTATCACAGGTGGTAGCAGTGATTTTGTACTTAAAGGTCTCATGCCAATTTCGGGGGACGTGATTACGAAGGTGGTAATCGTGGGACCAGACCAAGTTTCCTCAGAATTGGTCAAAATTGACAATGATAATTGGGAGGTCGGGATGCACCCAGTATTCGCGCCGCGATTGAACGATTTTTGGGTGCACGTAGACGACATACCCATGGCTCAATTAGTTGCCAGGGAAAAAAAACACCATGTAAAGCTTGGGGTAGATGATGAAAACAGTACTAGGCTTGATTTTTATTTCGGGCAATCTATTCAAGAGCAATTTCATGTGGGAAAATGGCTGCCTGAAGTTCGCCTTTGCTACATAAGGAAAAGTGGAAGCGCTGATGTATATGGAATACCTTGTTCAAGAAACGGAGTTTTCTCTTCTGATCCAGACTCATGGAGAAATCCAATAATTGTATCAATCCCAGCATCAGATATCTCTTCCTTAGACTTCATTTATCCCGATAGTTCAGAGAACTTTAGCGTAGGTAAAACAGAAGAGGAAGAGTGGGTGGTGGCTTCAGATTCAGGTGTCACGCCGGCAAACTTGCAAGTGTTGGATCTAATCATGCAAACACTTCAAATCCTCCCAGCAAATGGATTTGAAACTGATGAAATTGCAGATAGCTTAGACTTTGATGCTCCCGACGGATCTATTCGTATTAACACTCATAAAGAAGCATCAAGTCCGACAACAAGGCTGAAATTTATAAAGAAAGACGACACCCTCTATTACGTCCAAATACCTTCGCAATCCACTACTTTCACTCTAGATGCGCAGGCAGCAGAATTCCTTCTATTAAATAAGGACATGATTGCTGTAGTTGACTAAATGATTTGATTTAGTCGCGAAAATCAAGCATCTATTTCAGATAAAACTGAACGATTACGTCTGCTGTGTCCAACTAATGCATGAAACAATACTAATAAACAAATTGCCCCAAACCATACTGCGATATCGACTTTATCCCCTAGATATAAGCAGACCAATACTATTGTAGTGTATCCAGCTATGATGCTTGTCAGTGATGAGAAAGGCAGTCTTTGTGCAAGCAACGACACCATGCCTGCTGATAGCATAGCAATAATAGCTACGGTACCAAATAAGGCTATAGCAAGTCCTCCCATTATTGCCATACCATCACCACCTTTAAAACCTGTAAAAATAGAATTCCAGTGACCAAATATAGCGAAAGCCGCTGGTACCAAAACTAACACACCGTCGATACCCATTGCATTTGCAACGGAAATGGCTAATGCACCCTTTGCTATATCAAATACCAAAACTATTAAGGCTGAACCTTTGCCAACACTCTTTAGAACATTTGAAGCCCCGGCCAAACCTGTTCCAATATGAAATATATCCACACCTTTCCGCTTACTGATCTTATCAGCAAATGGTAAAGCACCAAAAATATAACTAACTAAACAAGCTAGTAAAAATGCTAAAACATATTCAAAATCCATAAAACCTCTATATAGAAAATTACAACAAAGAAATTAAATTCTCCAGTGTGATATTACACTTCATTCAATTGATTCTTTGATAAATTCAACAATTTCTTGAGAGTCACTGCCAGGTCCGAATATTTCAGCAACCCCAATTTCCTTTAAGTAAACTCGGTCTGATTCAGGAATTATCCCGCCAGCAATCACTAGTACATCTTCCATGCCTCTTTCGTGTAAGCCTTCAATAATTTTAGGAAACAATTCACCATGAGCTCCTGATAAAATACTAAGACCTATAACATCTACATCCTCTTGTAAAGCTGCTTCTACAATCATTTCAGGACTTTGTCTTATTCCTGTATATATCACTTCCATCCCAGCATCCCGAAGAGCTCTTGCTATAACTTTTGCTCCACGATCATGGCCGTCTAAACCAGGTTTCGCCACCAAAACTCTTGTAAATTTTGCTGTCATTTTCATCATCTCCGAGCAGTCTTTTGATCAACAAGCTCAATTAGAACGCCTCTTGTAGATTTTGGATGTATAAATCCGATCTGACCGGACAATCCTTGTCGTGGTTGTTTGTCCACCATTCGATAACCGATCTCTTCGAGACGAGTTAACTTTTGATCTAAATTTTCCACTTCGAAACAAATATGATGTACTGTTTCTCCTCGGTCATCAATAAATTTAGATATAGGTCCGCTAGGATCAGTCGGCTCGATAAATTCGAGCTGCGATCCTCCTATGCGCACTAATGCTGCCTTTACTGATTGATCTTCAATATGTTCAACCGACCCTGATACTTCCAATCCAAACAATTCATCATAGAACTCAAGGGTCTCTTCAATATTTCTTACTGCAATACATACATGATTTAGATGTCTGGCGCTGCAATGAGCTTTTCCTTTCAATTTTTCACCTTAGTCCCGTAACAAATTTCGAGCGATAACCAACCGCTGTATCTCAGAAGTCCCCTCATATATTTCGGTTACCCTTGCATCACGAAATATTCTCTCCACAGGAGTTGGAGCAAAATAGCCAGTTCCTCCATGGATCTGTACCGCTTTATACGCACAGTCCATCGCAACTCTAGAACAATACAATTTCGCCATAGAAGCCTCTGTAGCAAATGGTAAATCATTGTCTCTTAGAGTCGCAGCTTTCATCACCAGTTGACGGGCAGCCTCCGTCTCTGTGGCCATATCTGCTATCATCCACTGAATTGCTTGTAAATCGCCAATAGGTGATCCAAAAGCTTCTCTAGTTTTCGCATAGTCTATGGATGCCTCTAATGCTGACTGAGCTATCCCGACACATTGAGCGCCTATGGATATACGGCTTGCATTCAAAACTGACATTGTTTGCCTGAATCCTACATTATCTCCACCCATACGATTAGTCACAGGTACGTGGCAATTATCGAATATTATTTCCCCTACGGTCGAAGCCCTAACACCCATTTTCCCATTCAGCTTATTGACTGTAATGCCGTCTAAATCACCATCAATTATTAATGAATCTATCCCCTTATATCCCAGCGTAGAATCCTGCGTGACCATTGTCACCATTACGTCCGCCTCCGGTGCGTTACTGATCCAAGTTTTAGTACCATTTACAACAAAATGTCCATTAGTTTTTACAGATCCCGTCTTGAGGTTCGCGGCATCGCTACCTGCACCAGGCTCAGACAAAGCAAAGGCTCCAATTTTTTGGCCAGAAGTTAATCCCGGTAAATATTTAGCTTTTTGTTCAGCGCTTCCAAACATATTTATATACTGGGTACACAGAGAAAGATGAGCTATATAAACTACGGATGTAGCAGCACACCCTCTAGCTATCTCCTCAGCAGCCACCACTAATTGCCTAGTAGTTCCTCCACTACCTCCATATTCTTCATCAATAGTAAGACCAAACAATCCTAGCTGCCCAATCTCAGAAACGTTATCCCATGGAAATTTCCCTGACTCATCATATAAAGCAGCCCTTTCAGACAAAACTTTATCTGAAAAATCCGACACAGTGTTCTTCAGAAGCTGTTCTTCCTCATTTAAAAGATCTTGATTCATTTTAAAGGACTCCATTTTGATATCAAATATTTAATTTAAAAAGGTGTGAATTCCTTTTGTTCACCATAAATATCTCTAAAAACATCCGATATTTCCCCAACAGTACAATATGATTCTACACATTCGATGGTAGCTGGGAGAGTATTAGAACCAGATAAGGCGCTTTCCCTTAACTCACTCAAACAGTCGATTACCTTCCCTGTATTTCTTTCAGACTTAATTCTTGCGAGCCTTTTAAGGTGCTTTTCAGTCTCCTTCTTAGATATTCCCTGAAGTTTCTCTATATTGGGTACGTCTGAAACGTATTCATTGACTCCAACGACAATCCGTTCCTTCTTTTCGACTTCTTGTTGATATAAATACGCGCTTTCATGTATTTCCATCATTTGGAATCCATTTTTCATCGCCTCTACTGCGCCGCCCATACCATCAATTTTTTCAATATATTCAAATGCTTGTTTCTCAAGTTTATCTGTTAAAGACTCCACATAATAAGATCCAGCTAAAGGATCCACTACTTCTGATGCACCTATTTCATGAGCTAATATCTGTTGAGTCCTTAACGATATCTGCACTGCTTCTTCTGTGGGTAGTGCCAAAGCTTCATCTTTTGAATTTACGTGTAGAGACTGAGTTCCTCCCAATACGGCGGAAAGTGCCTGCAAAGTCGTTCTTATCACATTATTATCAGGTTGTTGGGCAGTTAATGTAACCCCTGCGGTCTGCGTATGAAATCTCATCATGAGTGACCGCTCCCTTTTAGCTCCAAATCTATTCCTCATTATTTTTGCCCACATGCGACGGGCCGCTCTAAATTTGGCGACTTCTTCAAAAAGATTACTCTGTGAAACGAAAAAGAAAGAGAGCCTGCCCGCGAAGCTATCCACATCCATACCTGAATCAATTGCAGATTCCACATATGCTATTGCATTTGAAAATGTGAATGCCAACTCTTGCACAGCATTAGCCCCAGCTTCACTCATATGATAACCACTAATGCTAATAGTATTCCAACGTGGAATATTCTCCGCACAATAACTAAAAGTGTCAGTGATAAGTTTCATCGACGGTTCAGGAGGATAAATGTAAGTCCCACGGGCAATATATTCTTTCAATATATCATTCTGTATAGTTCCAGACAGTGAATCAGATGCAACACCTTGCTTTCGCGCCACAGCCACATAAAGAGCAAGTAAAATTGAAGCAGTGGCATTTATAGTCATCGAAGTGCTGACGTGATTAAGTGGAATATCTTTGAAAAGAACTTCCATGTCTGCGAGGCTCGACACTGGGACTCCAGTACGACCTATCTCACCTGTAGCCATCGGGTGATCAGAATCATATCCTGTTTGCGTGGGCAGATCAAATGCAACACTTAGTCCATTTTGGCCGTGTTCCAGGAGATATTTATACCTTTTGTTTGATTCTTCAGGAGAGGCCAAGCCTGCATACTGTCGCATGGTCCATAGGCGCCCCCTATACATATTCGGCTGGACCCCTCTCGTGTATGGATACTCACCAGGAAACCCTACTGAGTCCGGAAACCCTGGATCCAAATCTTCTTGTGTATACAGCGAATCTACTTTTATGTCTGAAGAAGTCTTATATATCTTCTTTCGTTCTGCAAATCGATTTTTAGCAGGATCCAATGTTTCATTCACCCAATCCTCTTTCCTTCTTACAGCCATTCAAAACTCCCTATAAAGTGTAAAAATTCATACGAGTAGCTATTATCTACTACTCTTAACAGGTAATCTGATAAATGTTCAATACACACAATATAGCAAAATTACATGATTCAAAATCTTTTACCGCCGGTTAGAATACAAATTACTGTTGACATAGAACATTCACTATAACTAGAATCGTCTTAGTTCTAATTTAGTTCTATTTTTGCAAAGGAGCTCATCTTGAATGATAGGATAGTTTCCGGAAAACCACATGAAGAAGACCACAACTTAGATACGAACCTACGCCCTAGAAACCTAGAAACATATGTTGGACAGGAGAATATAAAGAGTACTCTCTCTATCTCCATTCAAGCAGCATTACAAAGGGAAGAACCACTCGATCACTTATTGCTATATGGGCCTCCAGGGTTGGGAAAGACCACTTTGGCAAATATTGTTGCCACCGAAATGGGAGCGCGAATCAAAACTACATCCGGCCCCGCAATTGAACGCGCCGGAGACATGGTGGCAATTTTAAGTCAACTGCAAGAAAATGACATTTTATTTATAGATGAGATACATAGATTAAATAGGGTCGTTGAAGAGGTGTTGTATCCAGCGATGGAAGATTTCTTCGTCACTTGGGTAATAGACAAAGGCCTTAAAGCTAGAAGCATGAACCTATCGTTAAAGCCGTTCACGTTAATTGGAGCTACTACTCGATACGGGATGTTAAGCGCACCTTTGAGAGACCGGTTCGGATCAATTCACAGGCTAGACTTCTACAATCCACCTGAAATGTCACAGATTTTAGAACGTTCTTCAAGGATATTAGAAGTCGAATCTGAAATTGAGGGAATAAAACATATTGCCATCAGGTCTAGGGGTACCCCTAGAGTCGCAAATCGTTTATTAAGGCGAGTCCGAGACTATGCACAGGTCATGGCAGACAATGTAATCACAGAACCCATTTCATTGAATGCTCTGGAAGATCTTGCTATAGACGAGCTAGGGTTGGACAGAATAGACGTTAATGTTTTGAAATGCATTATAGAAAAATTTGATGGCGGCCCGGTTGGACTGGATACCATAGCAGCATCAATAAACGAAGAATCTGACACTATTGAAGATGTATATGAACCATTTTTATTACAGTTAGGGTTTATAGATAGAACGAAAAGAGGCAGAATGGCAACCAAAAGAGCTTATGAACATTTAGGGTATGAGCACATACCTAGTAGTACACTTCAGGCCCGAATGAAACTTTAGTATATCCCTACCTTCTAATTAAGCGACTCCCAATCCCAAATTTCACACATAACCAAATTAATACACCTACTAAGAACATTAGAATCCCTACTGCAATGGAAATGTTTTTGAACTGGGTTTCAATAAAATCTTGTATGCTTTCTCCAAAAACATACAACAAAACACCCAATGAAAAGAACCTAATCCCTCTTCCAATCACCGATGCCCATATGAATGTTCTTAAAGGAAGATTCAGCGCACCTCCCAAAATTGTAAAAACCTTATAGGGTATAGGAGTTACTGCTGCAACTAAAATAGCCCACATTCCATATTTCTTGAACATTAACTCAGACTTATTTATTTTGGATTCAGAAACAAACATTTTCAATGCTGGGCTGCCAAATCTTTTCCCGACCCAATAACCTAACAATGCACCTAGTACAGAAGTTACAGCCGCGACAGCCGCGTAAATTATTGCGAAATTAGGTTGTAGTACCCCCATAGGAATTAATAGAGTATCAACAGGTATTGGAGAAACTGTGGACTCAAGAAACGAACCGATACCTAGAACTAAAATCGCCCATTCGCTTTCAGCAAACCCTACAAACCAATCGCTAATCTGATGAAAAAAATCAA
>CEVA01094398.1_pt1 | contig 17114 bp, 18 predicted proteins | sample 361521 | NCBI WGS metagenome assembly CEVA01 (sample SAMEA2622823, study PRJEB7988) | marine metagenome | isolation source: saline water (ENVO:00002010), including
TTGAGATGCTTGGGATGCGGTTGAAACTCGCAACCCTTGAGGCGCAAAAGGAAGGCATGCCAGTAAATTCCGAAAAGCACTCGCAGCGTCAAGAAAGGGAAGCGACCCAAGGCCCATGCCAAATTTTTTGTGGAGATAGGTTTTCTTTTTAAGGAGAGTTCGGCGCGAAAGAAGGTTTCGCCATCTTTGGAGTCGGTCATTGCAACCTTTAGCTTTTCACCCGGGGCGCTGAATCGCCAGTCATAATCCACTTCCATTCCGATGAAGGGTGAAACGTGGAATTCCTTTTGGAAGTCGTGTCTCGAGTTGTTGCCTTTCGTTTCTTTTTCGTTCCATGCGAAGGCTTTGGCGTATCGCTCGTTCCATGGCGTGTTGGTGATCTCCACCAAGAGTGTTTCGGGGTGTGTAGTTTCCTCGTTCCAGCAGTAATAGAAAGTGACCGGATTGAAACAGTGACCGAAGTAGCGCATGTGCGTGAGAATGGAGATCCGACCTCGGGGTTTTTCTCCGATCTGCTTCTCGATTGTTCGCCTTACTTCTTCCTGCAAAGGTTGCGATGAGTCTCCATGGTAGTCCTTGCGATTGAACCATGCCAGGTTTCGGCGATTGACCGACCACAAGAGCCGTCCTTTGAAGACTTGGGGTAATTCATCAAGGAAGAGATGCACCATGAACATTCGATTCCGAAAGAAATGCTTCTTCGGCGACAATCTTCGATGGGTTACTTCCCCAAAATAAAGCGTACTGTTCATGCTAGTGATTCGCCAAAGGATTCACAGACTTTCAGGCCACTGGACAAACCATCCTCATGAAAGCCATATCCCCAGTATGCCCCGCACAAGGAGATTCCTTTTCGCCTGATGAATGCAGGGTGCTTCCTCTGCGCCTCGGCTCGATTGGCGTCGTAAGTCGGGTGAGAGAAATGATAATCACCGCATCGCGATTCGTCGGCAATGAGGTCTTCTTGGTTCAAGGATACGCAAAACTGGGTTTCATCCTGCAGTCCTTGTAGAATGTTCATGCTGTAGGTCGAGGTCGCCTTGGATGATTCATCCTTGGGTATCCTTGCATTCCAGCTTGCCCACGCGGATTTTCTCTTTGGCAAAAGAGACTGGTCGGAATGAAGGGTAACCAAGTTCGATTCATAGGGAAAACTATTCAGTACTTGGGATTCCTCCTCTTCCGCGTCTTTCAGCAGGCGCAACGACTGGTCGGCATGGCAAGCCAGGACGACCTCGTCGAAATGCGACGATTCACCGTTTTTCAAATCGACCTGCACACCCTCGTCCAGCCTCTCGACGCTTGCGACTTTCGCATTCAGGCGAAGGCGAGATCCCAATTGCGCCACTATCTTGTTCACGTAATTGTCGGAACCTCCCTTGATTACCCTCCAGACAGGCCTTCTGCCGACCTGCAGCATTTTATGGTTCTTCATGAAATGCAAAACGAATTCCATCGGGAAGCTTTCGAACTTTTCCTTGGGACATGACCAAAGAGCGGAACCCAAGGGATATAGGAAATATTCAATGAACCGCTTTCCAAAACCATGCGTTGCGACGAACTCCTCTACGCTTTCCTTGCAAGCGCTTGGGTCTTGTCCCAAATCGTGAAACCTCAGAATTTCTCGAAGCATGTTCCAATGTCTTGGGCTTGCCAAGTTACTCACGCTCCCGAAGAAACCTCGCAAGCTCTCTCCGCTGTATTCGAAACCCGTCCTTTCGCAACTCACTGAAAACCCCATGCGGGTGGTTTGAGATTCAATTTCCAATACGTCCAGCAAACGGCAGAAGTTGGGATAGTTTTCCTTATTGAACACGATGAATCCCGTATCCACTCGCTGTCTGTCTGAAGAACCCTGAACCTCCACCGTGTTGACGTGGCCTCCCGGTTTCGAGTCGGCCTCGAAAATCGTCAAGTCATGTGACTTTCCGAGCAGATAACCGCAAATCAAGCCGGATATGCCCGAACCTATGACCGCAATTTTCATGCTTGGCCTGAAGATGGATTAGTACTGCGCTTTCTCTTGCACCCATTTGGGAACGGGCTTCAATTTTCGCACCAAGCCAACGCGAGACATGGTCCAAAGAATCCAATAAGTTAGGTCGATCTCTCTTTTTCTGAATCCTTGCTTCACCGAGCTTGGGAAAAAGTGGTGGTTGTTGTGCCATCCCTCTCCAAAGGTAATAATGGCAAGCCATGGATTGTTGCGGCTTTCATCATTCGTTTGAAATCGTTTCTTTCCAAACATATGAGCGATCGAATTAACCGAGAAGGTGGCATGATAAAGAAGCACGGTCGGGACGAGAAAGCCCCAAGTCAACCATTGCCAGCCCGTCGCTGAGAAGTGGGTTGCCGCCCAAGTCGTTTCACCTGCCAGGTAACAAGCGGAGGCCAAGAAAACGACGGGAACCCAATCAAACCTGTTGAGGAACCTGAGTTCGGGAAACTTCAACCAATCGGGGATTTCCTTTAGGTAGGTCGGCAAGGCGTAGTCCGTCATGAACCAGAACAGGTGGCTCTGGAGGAAGGTCTTGCGGTGTGGAGAGTGCATGTCCTCATCGGTGTCCGAATGGCGGTGATGCATCCGATGATGGGCCGCCCACCAAAGAGGGCCTCTTTGGCCCGCGCTACACGCGGCAAACGCGCCCAACCACTGAACCAGCCTCGACGTCTGGAAGGCGCGGTGGGAGAAATAACGGTGATAAAAGGCCGTAATCGCGAACATTCTCACTGAGTATGACAATACGGCCAACGCGATGCATGGCCAAGTCACCGGGAACAAAAAGATAGTGGTGATGGCTGCAAGGTGAATTAAGATGAATGGGGTACAACGAAACCATTCCACCTTTTCATTGTCTTGGTGCGGATGTGAACTGGATTCAGGCTTTGGGGCCAACCACTGGAAAGCTGAGAACGACATGTAATTTCTTTGTGTTTCTATAAAAGAGCCAGTTGTAGAGGACTCATTTTCGTTTTGCCACGAAAATGAGAGCCCTTGATTCGATCCAGTTTCCGAAAGTCTATCTCACCCTTGCTTATCATCACGGACCTCAATTTACGCAGGCCTAGTGATTCAAGTTGGCGAACGCGCTCCGCGGATATTTTCATAAGCTTGGCAATAGCGCCCAGCTTCATGGGACTGGCTGTTCCTAGTCCAAAACGAAGTTTCAATACTTTCTTTTCTCTCGGTCCTAGTAGACTCATGGCTGCCTGCATGTCTTCCGTGAGTGATCCTTGGTTTCGGTAAGATTTTTTTTCCTCGTCTTCCGATGCCAAAAGGCTTCCTAGGGTTTGTTCCGATTCCTTTATGGTTTCATCTAGCGAATTCACTTTTGGAATCATGCTGATCCTTCTGTTCATCAAGGAATGGTCACCTATGAATTCCCTTAGTTCTTCTTCCGAAGGCTCCCCCTTTTTCGTTCCTACGAAATCCTCAAGCAGCTTGTTTTGTTTTTTTCTTCCTTGTATTACGTCATGAGGGACGGAGATGCAGGAGTTGAATCTGCCAAGCAGTTTTTGTATCCGATGCTTGATCCACCATGCCGCATAAGTGCTGATTTTCACTCCTCTGGTATGATCGAACCTATCCAGTGCCTCGATGAGACCATGTATTCCTTCCGCCATGAGGTCTTCCACCTGATCTTCGGAACTTTTATATTTCAATACTATTGAGGCCACTAATCGCAGATGCCTCTCAATCAATTCGTTTCTAGCATCGTCGGAACCTTTCTTCATGGCGATGAACAAACGATGGCATTCTTCCATTGTCGGAGGAGCCAGCCTGGACCTAGGTGTCAAGAACCTGCCAACGTAATCCACGTCGGTGGTCTCTTTGTGATTATAGCGTGTTTTGAAATGATACGTCATACTTGTTGCTACGCTGGTTCATGACTATTGGATCATTTTTTTTAGTGATTAGTTGGTTGGGTTCGTTTGCGACCGCATTTTTTTGCAAGTCATCAGCTGTTTTTTCGCAAACAAGCATAGGCAGCGCACCTGTGGCGACCGTGGGCATCTCTCTTGTTGGAAGAGAATGGATCAGCCCTTATTACCTCTTCAACGTTGCCAAGGCCGCCAAGGCTCTGTGGCGAGCTTCACGGTGTTCCACCATGGGCAAGGGGTAGTTCTTTCCCAATTGCACCTTGGCCAAATCGAGTTCTCCTGAAGGAGCGTTCCATGGTTGGTGAATCCATTTAGCAGGCAATCTTTCGAGTTCTGGGACCCATTTCCTGACGTAGGCACCGGAGGAATCAAATTTTTCACCTTGGCCGATGGGATTGAAAACCCGGAAGTAAGGAGCAGCGTCTGCTCCGCATCCCGCTGTCCATTGCCAGCCTTGAGTGTTACTGGCAAGGTCCGCGTCCACTAGGGTTTGCCAAAACCATTTGGAACCCGTTTGCCAAGGTAACAGCAGGTGCTTGACCAAGAATGAGGCAACCACCATGCGTACGCGATTATGCATCCATCCGGTTGCCCATAGTTGTCTCATCCCAGCATCTACCAAGGGATAACCGGTTTGCCCGCGTTGCCACTTACGTAACTCGTCATCGTTTTTTCTCCACGGGAATCGCCGATACTTTTCCCTGAGGGGATGATCTGTGCTGGAAGGAAAGTGAAATAGCAATTGATGGGAAAATTCTCGCCAGCCAATTTCCGCTAGGAATTTAGAGCCGGCTCGGTTTGTTTCAGGCTCATTTACTTGCCCCAGAATCGAGTGCAATGGTCGCGGGCTAACCAACCCCCAGGCAAGGTATGGTGATAAGCGCGAGGTGCCATCAATATACGGCTTGTTGCGCCGATGACTATATCCTGGCACGATTTCTCGAGGTATCCGGTCAATCAATTTTCTGGCCCCTGACTCAGAGACGTCCCAATGGGTCTTGAGTTTTTCATGCCATTGGCTTTTCGGCAGTATCCCGATTTGGTCCAACCCCAACTTGTTGCTGCCTCGCTTGGCAAAAACCAACCTTTTTTCTTCAAGCGTTAGTTCTCTTGGGCGCACCTCAGGTTTTGCTTTTCTCCAATAGGGCGTAAATACTTGGAATGCCTTGCCTGAACCGTTGAGTATTGCCCAAGGCTCGTTGAGCAGGGAATTATTGAAAGACTGGAAACCAATGCCTTTTTCCTGCAGTTTTGATTCAACTAAATCCTGAGTCCTCATGCCCACTGGTTCGTACGCCTTGCTGAAAAAGACGTTATCTACCTTCAATTCCTGGGCGAGTTGAGGAATTACGCTCTCAGCCGGCCCCATTTTGAAAATTAGCTCTCCTCTCTTCTCTGCAATACGTTTATCCAAGGATTCAAGAGCCCTATGCAACCACCACCGGGATGCTTCGCCTATCGACCATTCTCCGCCTTCCCATGGATTCCAGACGAAGACAGGAATGATTTCCATTCCTAGACCTAGGGCCTCCTGCAAACACCGGTTGTCATTCAAGCGAAGGTCTCGCCTGAACCATACCAATGCTTTTCTATGCGCTCCGCATTTATTTTTCATGGGTTTTCAACCGAGTGAGTCCTGCATCTACCGTTAATACCTGACCGGTAATCGAGGCGGCTTCCTTCGAATGAAGAAAAGCGATTGCTCCAGCGATTTCCTCCGGTGCAGGAACTTTTTGAAGCGCGTGTCGCTTGGTCAGCACGGGAAGCATTTTTTCACCTCCCACAAGGTTTAAACCTTGGTCAGTTGGGGTCAAGGTAGGGGCTACGACGTTGACGCGGGTGTTTGGGGCAAGATCAGCCGCCAAGGCCAGTGCAAAGCCCTCCAGGGCTGCTTTTGCCGTTGCAATCGCGGAATGGTTCGGCAACCCAATTTGAGCGGCCACCGAGGACAAGTAAACGATTGATGAAGAACCTGCCTTGGTGAGACGAGGCAGGAGAGCCTGAGTTAGTCTGAAAGCATCCAAGACGTTTGTCTGGAAAGCTTCCAGCAAGTTTTCTTGCGTTACTCTTCTCGCGTTACCTAAAGTGATTTTGCCGGGACAGAAAGTGAGGCAATTGATGGTTTCCGGGAGGAAGTTTTGAAAAACAAACGGCTTGCTCAGGTCGGCGCTGATCCACTGCACGGCGTAGTCGTCTCGGTCGGGCTTGCTTCTTCCTATGGCCAAGACTTGATGCTTTTTACCCACCAAATTGTCGACCAATGCTCGCCCGATTCCTTTTGTACCTCCTGCAACAATGTGTGTTGAACGATATTTCATGTCAGTAATATCGGTGGTTCGGATGATTTGGATCACTTGGGTCGCGACTTTTTGCTCATCGAGCGAAAGTTCAGCTGGCTTGATCTCTCCCAGACCATGGCCACGCTCCCTCGCGAAACCTCATGAGGCCTCGATGATGGTTTATCGAGCCTTGTAATCGTAGCAGCGGATTTCACTGCCATTGCGAAGCACTAAAAAACCACCCACTAAAAGGGGGCCATTCCAGCAACGTTCCTTCTTCAATAGTTGACGAGACGAGACCTCGACAAAACCATTCGGGTTCGCCTCGACTACACTGACAGCGCCCGTATTGCCAAGAATCAGTAATTTGTCTTCCACCAACAAGATGCGTCCATAGCCGTATTTTTCACCTCGCCACATGAGGCCCCCCGTTTGGGCTTCGATGCAGGTGAGTGAACTTTCGTTGAAACCATATACGTAGCCATTTCGAAAAATTGGGCTGGAAAATTTCGTTTTGAGGTTTTTCGATTTCCATATTCTCTGGGTCGTGAATCCTTGCGTATCTTTTTCTATACGCACGGCTTCAGCGCCTTTCCCATATCCGGCTGACACCAGTAAAACGTCTTCGGATAGTTCGAGAGGTTGTGTGATTTGGGTGTTGACCATGAATATTTTCCATGGGTGTTCCCAAAGGGTCTCGCCCGTGGAAGGCTCCAGTCCAGCCAACTTGCCCTCTACGGCTACCACTACCTGAAGCCTGCCAGCAAGCTTCATGGCCGAGGGAGAAAGATAAACGCCGTTACCTTTCAATTTCGAGACCCACGCAGGCCTGCCTGTTTCGGCATCGAATGACTTCACTGCTCCCGCCGCACCGCCTGGTGACACGATTACCATGCCGTTCAAAACTAAGGGTGAGCACGCCAATCCCCAATGTGGATACTCGTACTCGGGCTCGAGGGTTTCGCGTTCCCAAATCAGGTCCCCGGTCGATGCCTGCAGACAGCTCAAGGTTCCATTTGAATGCAAGGCATAGATTTTACCCTGCGCTGCAACGGGCGAACTGCGTGGCCCAATACCTCCCATCGAATCTTTCAATTTGGTTGGTTTTCGGTACTTCCAAACCACCCCGCCATCCCTCATGGAGCGGCATGTCAAGGTTTCGAAGTCACCTTCTTGCTCCATGGTGTAAAGACGTCCACTGGCCAGGATCAGAGAGGAATGGCCCGGACCTATTTCCCGTCTCCAGATTAGGTTTGGTTTTTTTCGCCAATCGATCGGAACTCCTTGAGACCGCGCTATTCCTCTTCTTGTCGGGCCGCGGAAATCAGGCCACTCGGCGCTACTGGAGTTATTTTCGAGAAGATCGCTTAGGCGACCTGCCTCAGGCTTGACATAGGTATGACTCTCTTCTCGCTTTTGCCATTGAAGCGATGGGGTCATGCCACCCCGCCATTCGATGTGAACGCAGCCAATGAAGACCAGTCCGGTTGTCGCACACAACACTGCGGAAATAAGCCTCATTGCTTTTGTGCCAAAGCTCCTTCGATTGCCCTTTGCAATTTTCCAGAGGTCGGGGAGGTCAGAGAACCAAACCTACTGATCGGCTGACCATCCCTACCCACTAGAATCTTGGCGAAATTCCACCTGACCTTACCCTTTGCGGCTGAATCTGGCCCGAGTAGTTCAGCATATAGAGGATGCTGATCGGGTTCCTTGACGCGAATTTTGGAATAGAGGGGAAAGGTGACTCCATAATTGATTGAACAAAACTCCTTGATTTCCTTTTCCGAGCCAGGCTCCTGTCCACCGAATTGGTTGCAGGGAAACCCACAAATAACAAGGCCTCTATCCTTGTATTTCAAGTACAACGCTTCCAGACCCTTGTATTGTCTGGTAAATCCGCATTTCGAGGCGACGTTTACGATCAGCAGGACTTTGCCCTTGTGCTCTTTCAACGAAGTCTTCTTACCCGATATGTCCACGAGGGCGTGTTCATATACGGATGCAGTTATGATTTGGGTGTTGGTTACCATAATGATTATTAGGAGCAGGGTTTTCACTTCGAGGGCTTTTGCGGTCGGGTCAGGAATCGTTTGATTCGGGCTTCGTTGGTGAGTGGCGTTCCTTGTCCTCGATGGTTTTCTCTTTCCTACGAATTTCGATGTGTATTTCCGATCGCTTGAAAAATCCGGGAACGAAAGGGCTGTTCCAATACACTCCGTATGGAGCGCTGGTAGCTTCAAACCCCGGGTTTTCCACCAGCCATGCCTTGAGCTTTTCCTCGTTTTGATTGAATCTCTTTTCCGTGTAACTGCCTCTTATGCCTATCGCCAGCACGGTCAGAGGTTCCATTTCCTTTACTGCTACTCCATCACCTGATGGTAGTTTTTTCTTCATATCCTTGCTACCCACGAAAAAACGCATCTTTCCTGGTTTTATCTCGGCTTCCACGGGTACGGTCATGGCGACGTCGTTACTGCTTATGTATCGGAACAGGGTTCTGAACAGATTGTTTCCACCCTCAAAGTATGCGTTCTGGCTGGTTGCTTCCAACGCAGTCCTTCGTGGAATCTTCTTAATCTCGATTGTGCCTACCGGAGTTCGTTCGTACATCGTTTCGTAGGCTTTAGCGGTGAGTGTCGGCAAGGCTGCAAGCAATATATACCCAAGTAGTTTTTTCATTTCAGCTATTCTTTATATTTCGAATCGGTCTGCATGCAAACTGGATCGTTGGTAAACTTGACGTAGACGAGTTTCCTGGCCCAACGAATATTGAATTCCTTTTACCAAGACACTCATTGCAATTGGAGGTACGAATTTTCGATCGTAATGGTTTGTCTTTTACGATTCATGCGTATGTTTCCCTCTATGAACATCGTTGTCGTCGGAGCGGGCATTGCCGGTTGCTCTTGTGCTTGGGAACTTTCTCGTCACGGTCATTCCGTCCTTTTGCTGGATAAGGCGCGTAAAGCAGGAGGCAGAATGGCTACCAAGGTCATGCATGGAGCTCGCTTGGATCATGGGGCTCAGTTTTTCAGTGCCCGCGACGAGCGTTTCATCGCGTTGGTCAAAGCGTGGCGAGATGCTGGTAGGGCTGTCCCATGGTTCCTTTATGAAGCTGATGATTCGGAGGACTTGCCTGTGGAGCGATTGCGAGGCGTGGAAGGCATGAACCCACTCCCCCGGGAGTTGATTTCTTCTTTGCCCATAAGTACGAACTTTTACGTCGATCGAATAGAATTCGATGGCAGTTGGAATATTTTCTCAGGCGACGATACCTTGGAATCGATTGAGGCGGATCACTTGGTTTTGACTCTCCCCGTCCCTCAGATCCTGAATCTTTTTGAGCGCAGCAACTTCCGCTTGAATCATCAAGTGTGGGCTGATTTGTCAAAAGTTGTTTACACTCGTTGTATTGCTCTTCTCGGCACACTCGCTGAAGTTTCCTCTTTGTCGCCCCCTGGATTCCTTGCCTTTCCTCACCCTTGCCTGGATTGGCTTTGCGATAACTTTCACAAAGGCATTTCAGCCCAATCGGCCTGTACCGTTCATAGCAGCGATGAGTTTGCCCGTCGAAATTGGGATTCACCTGATCTTGAGGTTCTTGCCCTGCTCCGTCCGCTAGTGGAAGATCTCTTGTCCACGCGGATTGTTGAATGGTCTCTTCATCGTTGGAGATTCGCTAAACCGACGGTTACTTTTGGCGCTTCCTTTTGGCATGATTCCGAGCGAAAATTGACTCTCGCTGGAGATGGCTTTGGCGGAGGGAGCGTCGAACGCGCGGCGCTTTCGGGCTTGCAGGCAGCCGATCGAGTCAGATCCTCCCTTTAGCCAAGGATCATTCCTATCTTCACCTTTTGAAGGTTTGGCTTTTTACAATCGCCATTTAGCCTTTAACTTCATGTACAGGTTCTTTCAGAAACAAACTCTTTCAGCTTCTCCCGAAAAAGTGTGGGATTTCATATCCTTGCCTGGGAATCTAAATGAAATCACTCCGAAAGACATGGAGTTTGAAATCATCGGTGAAGTTCCTGAGCGAATATTCGCCGGTCAATTCATCGAATACCGGGTCAAGGTGCCTCTCCTAGGAAGGACCTCTTGGCTGACCGAGATCAAGTATCTTGATGAGGGCAAGTCGTTCGTGGATGAGCAAAGGGTTGGCCCTTACAAATTATGGGTTCATCGGCATTCGCTTGAAGCGGTAGAGGGTGGCACCGAGATGACCGACGACATCCGGTATGCTCTTCCCTTTGGGGTTTTTGGAAAATTGGCAAACCCTTTGATTGTACGAGGGAACCTTAAAAGGATTTTTGACTTTCGGCGTGAGGCTTTAAGCCGAACGTTCCCGAAATCCTAAATGATTGTCGTACTAACTGGGATCTGCGGGTTCCGTGATCTCCGGCCAAGTAAACCAAAGGTACGACTGATTGATTCGTCGATCGCAGCCCATCAGCTTCCTGGACAGTGATTCCGATGGGTTTTCCAGCGCGTGGGCTCTGCAAACGGAGTTCATGACCAATTGAACCAAATAGTTCACTTCCTCTACTTTGTCATTTGGCGGAGTTTCCAAACCAAAGGCCTTGAGCAGTGAAGAGTGGCTTGTTTCAGAGGTTTCAGAGGCAACCAATGCAAGTACACCATGTGGGATCACGTCCTTGTGTATTTCGATACTGAATTGTCCTTCCGAGGAATGGGCTGCCAATAAATTGGCCAAGCAGTACAGGTTCGAGTCATATTCCGCGAATTCCACGCACCTTTCAGTGACCGGACCGTCGAAAAAGTGCCCGCAGCGAACTTTCCCGGGATCATTGAAATACGAATGTTCCGCTCCCCACCACTTGGTTCTAAGCAACCCGGCGCTATGCAACCTGAGTTCTTCGTCCTCGGCCAATCGCGCAGCATCCAAGTCACCGAAGGAGGCTCGCATGATCTTTTTTTGATCACGACAGAGATAAAACAATCTTCTGATGTCTCCGACGGTGCCTTTCCCTGCCTTGATTCTCTCAATGAAAAAGCCCATGCTGGGCAAGCTCGTAAGATAAGACCGCAACAAGGATTGCGTAGGTGGTTGCTGTGGGTTTTCCGAAATGCCATTGGCACTAAAGGCTCCCTGTTCCGGGAAAACCAGTGAGATGGAGTTAAGGTTGCTTTTCAATTCCGTCAGGTTGCCATCTGCCGCCGAGGAATTACCCGCAACCAAGGGCGTCAGCTTCAACAAGCCTTCATACAATCGATTCACTTGGTCCTTGTAATCGATTTTTGCCAAATCGCTCAAATCCACGCTTCCCCCTCCGCCGTTGTATCTTTTCGTTGCGGTTGCGGGCATTGGAGGGACCTGCTGCAGGAAATCAAGGTTGGGCGAGGTGGAGGGCATCTCACTGATTTCCAATACACGATTGCGCAAATCCAGACTTGGCTCTTTTGGTCTAGAAGTCAGGCCGATTAAGGATAATTCATCCTGCGCCTTGGCGTAGGCTTGCTGTGCCTCCGGGACTTCTTTCATCATAGCCTCGAACAGCTTGGAGTCCTCTCGGGGAAGCAGTCCCAGAGAGTAGTCGATGGCTTGTTGTTCGAGGTCGGTCATATGATTATTACTAGTTCGTTTCTTGCGATTTACAATTCAAGATGACCTTGCATGGGGATCTGGAGATACATGATAGGAGTGATTGCTTAATTTCATTACAATTCCTTCGTAGGCAAACTTCGCCTCATTTTTTGCAGCCCCAAGCGGATTCTGGATTTCACCGTGCCAAGCGAAAGGTTCATCGATGATGCAATCTCGGAATGAGCCATTCCTTTGAAAAACGAATTTTCCAAGACGTTTTTCTGGCTCTCTGGAAGTTTTTCAAATGATTGCCTGAGAAGCGCCCTGTCGTCTTCTTGGCTTGCCATAAAGGCTCCGTCTGCTGCTTCTTCATGAGGATGGGTATCCAAGGCGACCGAGAGTTCACCCGTATCCAACCTCCTTTTTCTTGAGCGATAGCGATCTATGCTTCGGTTCCTGACGAGTACCAGCAGCCAACTCCTTAGTTTTCCTTTTTTTGGAGAGTAAGAAGTTGGTTTTTTCCAGAGTGCAGCAAAGGTGTCTTGAACGATTTCCTCCGCATCCCAGCGATCATGCAGGATTTGCATGGACAAGGAAAACATGGCGGTTCCGAAGGCATCGTAAAGACTGGCAAAGGCTTGGGTATCACCATTGCAAATTTTTTTCCAGAGGTCCTCTCCTTCGCTGGCCATCGACTCGCTGTTTCTTGGCCATCATCCATGACCTTTCCGCGATGATTCCGCAAACAGATTTTCCGCTTTGGTACACATAACTGGGATTAGGCAGGACGCCTTTCGACGCCCTGCCTTTTCTTTCCACAGACCCGGCATTAACCCCAGGAAAAAATCCTTTCCTCTCAGACCCTTGCTGCGTGACCAAGAACACGCCGCCTGAAGGTTTTTCGCATGATATCCGATTTGATGGGGTCAGAACTTGCTCAGGCGTTTGCCCTTGAATCTCGAGAGATATTAATATCTGGGCAGTTACTGGGCTGTATCATCCAGTTCCTTGAATCGACCGGAGAGTACGAAGAGGGTTGGTGCCCAGAGACCGACGAATATTCCGAATCTTTCTGCGTGAGCAATCGTTTCCGGAGCGTCTCCCTTGGATAGAATCCATATTGCGATGGATCCTATGATGGACGCAAACCCGAGCACGAAGCACAGTTTGGATACTTTATTACAATTCATGTTTTATTTGTTTTTGATGGTTGATTTTTGAGTTTGTGGAATGGTTCCAGCAGTCTATTACGCCCGCTTGATCTGGTCGGATCACTTTTTCATCATTCCAACTCGTTGTTCGGTTTGGTGCTGGGGGATACGAACGCTGAGTGCGTTTGGGTTGGCTTGCGGGCTGGAGCGCCTAGGCCCTTGTTTTCACCAAGTGGAAGTGAGCTCCTGCATCTCTTCTTCCCCGCTACCCCTCGGAGTAGCTTTTTCCGCTTAACTCACCGCATCCGATGCCTTGTCAGTCAAGCAAGGTCAAGGGATTGACGCGGGTTTTAAGTGGCATCGCCACGCTTTGGCCACCCAGTCTGTGCGACTCGAACACGGAACAGGCGAACTCGGCGGTCATGCGTCCCGCTTCCAAGTCGCAAAGGGGTGGGCGATCCTCCTTTATTGCGGCCAGCAGGTCGCGGGCGGCAGCGACGTGGTTATGAATCGCGCCGCGTATTTCACGTGGTTCCGCTTTGCCCACGCCCGCCGAGGTGACGGGTACCCACTGGCGATCCGCTTTGGCGGGTTCCCATGGTGAATGAGCCATCAAGTGAACGAGTGGTTCGCGGTCGTTGCGAAGGTCGACGACTCCTTTGTTGCCGATTATTTGGAGGCCGAAAGCAGCCTCTCGCCGACCGCGATTGCGCACGCTGTCGAAGTAGGCAGTCAATCCATTCGTCATGCGCCAACGAGCATGGAGCTCGTCTCCGGCCAGCGGGCCGAGGCCTTCGTTTCCATCGACGACGTGTTTCTTGGTGACGGGCTGGCCACCTTCCCGCATTTCAGCGGAACAGGACAATGGTTTGCCGGCCAGGTTGTAAAACAAGTCGAATACGTGCGTGCCTAGTACCCAGAGGTCTTCGCCTCCTCCTCGTCGATCCTCCTTGCCGCGTCCTCGAAGTTCAAGGACGTCGCCGATCAAGCCGTTTTCCAGTAATTTCTTCAAGACAGGCAGTACGGGATGATAGCGGTTGCGGTGGGCAATCGCCAATTTCGTCCCCGACTTGGAGCAAGCCTCCGCGATTTGGTCTCCTTCCCGAGGCGAGCGAACAAAAGGCTTTTCGACGTAAATTCCCTTGGCTCCTGCTTCGCAGGCCGCCGTGATCATGGGAACGCGCTGATCAACGTGCCGTGGGCAAACGGCCACGATCTCCGGTTTTTCCTTTTCCAGCATTTCGCGGAAGTCCGCATACCCCTTGTCCACCTTGAGCTTCTTTCTTGCCTTGTCCAAGCCGCTTGCATTGCCGTCGGAAACCGCCGTGATGCTTGTCTCGCTCAAAAGGTTCCACACCACGTCGAGTCCATGTCCGAAATTGCCTCGTCCGGTATGGCCAATCACGCCTACTCGCCAAGTTCGTTTGTTCGCCTGACCTACCAGAGCAGGAGCGGTTGCCAAGGCCAGCGATTGAGCCAAAAAAGTTCTCCTTGTCGTCATTTTGTCTTGGCGGCGTACGCCTCGAGGTTTTCCAGCTCGATGATCTCGAGGGCGCTTTGCTCGCTCGATTCCAATTTGACTTGGGGCGCCATGTCGGCCTCGAAAGCTTCCTGCCAGCGGGCGGCGCAAAGGCACCAGCAATCGCCTTCCTTTAGGCCAGGGAATTGGTATTGCGGGATCGGGGTACTGAGGTCGTTGCCCGCCATCTTGCTGAAGGCGAGAAACTTGTCCGTCATCACGGTGCACACGACGTGACGGCCGTGGTCGTTTTCATCGGTCTCACAAGATCCGTTGCGGAACCAACCCGTCTTTAATTTGTTGCAACAGGGTTCCAGGGGCTTGCCCAAGACGTTGAGTGGGCCTTTTTTTATTGGAGCGATCATTTCTTGATAAAGGGATCAAAGGCGCTTGCCGACAAGCGTGAAAATCCTTTTGTGGAAGCTTCCATGAGCCTAGATAAACCAGACGTTCTGTTCGCTCGCCCTTTGTACAGTTATTCCCTGGACGAGGTAGCGGGGTTTTGTTCAGCCCACAAGCTATGGGAGGCGGAGGATGAGAATGTCCTCCTTGCAAGGATTGCCCGGACCTGTAGGGCGGCGGTCACTCGAGCCGTTTTCACGGAGGCTTGGATGGACCGACTTCCCGAGCTCGGAATCATCGCGGTTTGCGGGGTCGGGTATGAGGGCGTGGACGTCGAAGCTGCTACCAAGCGTGGCATTCTGGTAACGAATACCCCGGACGTCTTGACCGAGGAAGTGGCCGATTACGGAGTGGCTTTGCTTTTGGCGGCGGCTCGTCGGATCGTGGCGGGCGATCGCTACGTTCGCCAAGGTCGATGGCCCAAGGAAGGAGCCATGGCTTACGGACAGCGTTTCCATGGCAAACGCCTCGGCGTGCTTGGCTTGGGTCGCATTGGCATGGCCATCGCTCGTCGTTGCGAGGCATTCGGGATGGAAATTGGCTACCATAATCGCAACCAGCGCAACGACGTTTCCCATTCGTATTTCGAGGATGCCGTGGCTTTGGGAAATTGGGCGGACTATTTCATCGTGATTACCCCGGGAGGGGAGGGTACGCGCCACCTTGTCGATGCCGCGGTCATGAACGCCATCGGGCCGGAAGGTATCTTGGTCAACGTCGGTCGCGGACCCACGGTGGACGACGAGGCCCTTGTCCTCGCGTTACGCGAAGGTCGCCTCGGAATGGCCGCGCTCGACGTGTTCGCCGACGAACCCAACGCGCCGGAGGATTTTTTCGCATTGGAAGACAAGTTGATTCTGCAACCGCATCAGGCGAGCGCCACCCACGACACGCGCCGCGCCATGTCCCAGTTGTGCATGGACAACGTGCGAGCTTTTCTAGATGGTTCCAAGCCCCTCACTCTCGTTCCCGAGTCCGAATAGCCTCATGAAAAAATGCAGTAAACCAATCTTCTTCCTTTTCTTGCTGGCCTGTCTTTTTCCAGGCTTCACGACTTTTGGGCAAAAGTTTCCCGAGGCGGGTGATTGGCCGTGGTGGCGGGGCCCTTCCTTCGACGGGGTGGCGACTTCGGGGCAAAAGCTTCCCACCTCCTGGAGCGCGGCGCAGAACGTGATATGGAAGACGCCTGTTCCCGGGCGGGGGCACGGTACACCCATCGTAGTTGGCAACCAAGTGGTTCTCGTCACTTCGGATGAAGCCAAGCAGACCCAGACTGTCCTTTGTCACGATCGGGCGTCCGGGAAATTGCTTTGGCGGACTCTTGTTCACCAAGGCAAATTCATGAGGCGAAACAAGAAGGCCTCGCAGGCTTCCTCGACTCCGGCCTGCGACGGCGAACGTTTTTACGTCAATTTCGCCAACGGTGGCGGAGCCTACACCACGGCCCTCGATCGCGACGGCAAAATCGTCTGGCAAACGAAAGTGACCGACTACGTCGTGCACCAGGCCTACGGTTCTTCTCCTGCGATCTACCAGGACTTGGTGCTGGTGACCGCAGACAACAAGAAAGCCGGTGTGGTCGCGGCCTTGGATCGCAAAACGGGGAAGGTAGCCTGGAGCGTGAAGCGTCCGAAAAAACCCAATTACCCGTCGCCCGTGGTACTCAAGGTTGCCGGTCGCGAACAACTCGTCGTCACAGGATGCGACCTCGTGACCAGCTTGGATCCATCGACGGGCAAAAAGCTTTGGGAGATTCCGGGCGCCACCACCGAGTGCGTAACCACCACGGTTACCGATGGGCTGCACGTCTACAGCAGCGGGGGATACCCCAAGAACCACGTTTCGGCTGTTCGGGCGGATGGTTCGGGCAAGGTCGCTTGGCGCAACAACGTGCGAGTCTACGTTCCGTCCATGATCGTGAGAGACGGTTACCTCTATGGTATAGCGGACGCGGGAATTGCCTATTGCTGGAAAAGCGACACCGGCGAAGAGAAATGGAAAGGGCGTCTCGGCGGCACCTTCAGCGCTTCGCTCACCTTGTCAGGCGACCATCTTTACGCCGCGAACGAGGCGGGCGAATGTTTTGTCTTCGAGGCCAGTCCCAAGGGATTCAATTTGATTGCGAAAAACCAGCTTGGCGACGAGATATTCGCCACTCCCGTGATTTGCGGGGATCGCCTTTACCAGCGGGTGGCGCATCGCGATGGTTCCAAGAGACAGGAGATGCTCTATTGCATCGGAATGGCTCGCTAGGGCGGAGTGATAGGAGAGCGTTGTGACTTTTGGCTCCCTCATCATATTTCATTTGGAATTTCATTTCTTGATAGTATTAGTCT
>CEVA01182641.1_pt1 | contig 17087 bp, 17 predicted proteins | sample 361521 | NCBI WGS metagenome assembly CEVA01 (sample SAMEA2622823, study PRJEB7988) | marine metagenome | isolation source: saline water (ENVO:00002010), including
TTAGGCTGAATCATTGTCTAACTCCATGTTTTTCGCTAAGTTATTGTTGTTAAAATTATGTTAAAGATAGCACGTGCATATTCTTTTAGGGAGTAAAATTAGCGTTTATTTGTCATCTATGCAGGCTCGTCTATAACTTGCTGGGGTGACCCCTGTTCTCTTCTTAAAGATTCGTGAAAAGTAAGAGACATCTTTATAGCCACATTGGTAAGCGATCACTGCGATTTTTGAATCTGTATCCCTTTGCATGATCTCTTTGGCTAACAAAATTCGCTTATCGCAAACGAAATCTCGAAAGCTTACGCCAAAGTGTCGGTGAAATTTTTTGGAAAAGTAGCTTGTAGAGCAGTGACACATCTCTGCAAGGTCGGGTTCTCGTATATCAGAAGTGAGATGACTCAAGATGTATTCGGAGACCTGTTTTAAGAACAAAGTGTCGCTATCCCTCTCCCGATTATTACTTTCAATCTGACAATGTGTATTGAACAAATGATCTGTCTTAATTTTGAGAATCTCGAGCTCATTTGTGAGGCCAATCTCATTCACATTGACAATATCAATCAGACTTTTCTTATATCTAATTACATTCTCTATAGAACAGTTTGATATAACAATAATCTTCTTATTTAGGTTTTCACAAATAGAAATAGCCATGTTAAGTAGTTGATAATTTTTATTTTCATTGATTATAAAAAATACCAATCTTACTTCTAACCTACTGATAATAGAGATGTCTTGATCAAAATTTGTTATAGGGAAAAACTTCTCGACTTTTTTACAATTATCGAATTAATTCTACTCTTCCTGTCAGTTAATAAAGGTGTAATTAGATGCATAAATATATGCCTCATGTTTCATTTGTTAACTTTTATTGAAAGTGGATGTGTATAAAACCTCTATTGAATAGATTAGAAAGAGAACCAAAAAGTACAAGTGAAAAGAAAAAAATCCTAACTCAATATGATCTTTACCTCTAGATTTACCTTACAGGTTAGCAAAACCTGTCCTAGCAATAATGGAGATATGACCATGGATAAGTTAATGAATAATATTAAAGAATTTTTAAATGATGAAGAAGGCCTTACAGTGATCGAATACGTAATCGGTGCTGCAATGCTGGTTTTAGGACTAACTACAATTTTTAGTGGTGTCGGCGCTGCATTAGCAAATAAACTGATTGCTATTATTGGGTTGATTACCAGCACGGGTACTCCTGGTGTGTAGTAATTGGGATCTTATATTAAAACGCTATTTTAATAAATCTTCGCTCAAAGAGTGGACCAAAGATGAGAGTGGACTGGTTGTTGTCGAATATATCATTGGGGCTGCGGGCCTTTTGATCGTCGTAGGATTGTTGTTTGCAAACTTCGGAACAAGTCTTCTCTCTAAACTGACGAGCATTCTCGATTTGCTTTGAAGTGGGGACAAAAACCATATGTCAACTTACATCAGTATATGGGTAATTCTTTTGCTAATTTCATTTTATGATCTTAGCGAGAATAGAATCCCCAATAAGCTTCTCGTTTTACTGCTGATTTTTGGTTTTTTCTATGGCTTTCAGGAAGTCGGATTAAAAGAACAAGCGTTAGGATTATTATTATATTTCTCCAGCGGTCTCATTCTCTATTTTATCAAGGTGATGTCCGCTGGTGATGTTAAATTGCTAGGCGTAATAGGTATGATATTTGGTGCATCAAGTATTGTTGATGTCGGATATTATATCCTAATGGCTAGCGGGTTGATTGGGACTATGTATTTATTCTTATTTAAGGTAAATACCCTTGAGTTTCAAGGTTGCTCTTTGAGTGTCAACCCGCTCAATAAACAAATTCATGCAAGGTATAAAGAAAAAATAACCATGCCATTCGCACCTTCAGTCGTTACAGGTCTCGCTATGTACAGTTATTTTACTTAATTTTTTGAGGCTAGACGTTTAGGCTCATTACTTAAAGAGGGATGCTTTATGGACATGAGAGGGACAAGAATAACGACCCATTTGAAGCCTCAAATATCAGCACCGTTGGTACCTACCTCATTTGATATGCTTGGTATTCCAGAGGTAGTAGTAGAAAACCTCGTAATCAAACACTTATCAGCCTATCCGAAGTCCGATGTTTTGGAATTATCTAATTACCTTTGTGTGGTCACGCACATTGTCGAAAGTGCATTAGCGGTGCTTCGAAAAAAATCACTGATCGAAGTATTTCAACCGAACTCTAATCTCTCAGTTAATACACTGTCTCATAGCCACGTGAGATATTCACTATCTGAAAAAGGCTTAGAAGAAGCTGAGTTAGCATTCAAGCGAGATGCTTACCTTGGACCTGCTCCCGTATCTCTCGAACAGTACTGTGAGATTGTAAAAGCGCAAGACCTAAGAGCCCAACTAGTCACTCGTCCAGACGTTGAAGAAGCGTTGCATGATGTTTATGGCGTTGAAAGTAAGGTTCCTGTCCTTGGGCCTGCCATTAATTCGGGGCGTGCTTTGCTTCTTTACGGACATGCAGGTACAGGTAAAACCTTCGTTGCATCAAGGATTGTGAATGCTCTGCAAACCTCAGTATTTATTCCTTACGCAGTGTATGCGTTAGGAAACATCATTAAGGTATTTTCTGCCCAACACCACAAACCTATTGATAATAATGGCAAAGACCGATCTGTTTCTCTGTTGGATCAATATGACAAGCGTTGGCTCAATTGTGAGCGACCAAATATTCAAGTCGGTGGTGAATTAACGATGGAGATGCTGGAAGTCAACCATTCAGAAAATAGTCGAGTATGGTTAGCTCCACTACAGATGATGGCCAACAACGGTATTTTCGTTATTGATGATTTAGGGCGACAACCTATGCCCGTCGATGCGTTGTTAAATCGTTGGATCGTTCCAATGGAGTACTATTTCGACCATTTATCTCTGCCTAACGGCCAACAAATTACAATTCCTTTCATCTTGACGTTAGCCTTCTCAACTAACTTGGATCCCCAGAGAATCAGTGATCCTGCGTTTTTGCGTCGTTTAGGCTACAAAATTGAGTTTGAGCCTTTATTACAAAAAGACTATCAAACCTTGTGGTTCGATACAGCTCAAGCTCAAGGTTTTGAACTACCTGAAAATACGATTGAACAGTTGTATAAGCTTCATCGCATTCATGGCGTTAACTATTTCCCTTGCTTACCTAAAGATCTCGTCGGGATCAGTAAAGATATCGTTCTGTTTGAACAGCTACCGTTAACGATTACTCCCGAGATTCTGACAATGGCATGGAAGGTGTATTTCACTTCTGATGGACTCGAGGAAGAGAGCAATGAGTAAAAGCCAAATATTTCTTCTATTTTTACTGTCCGTAGTATTCGGTTTAGCCGCTGTATTCTTTGCTAAACAATGGATGGACAATCAAGTACAGCCAACGGTCGAGGTGGAGCAGGTTGAGCGTCATCCTGTTGTAGTCGCCTCTCAAGAGATCGAAGCAGGAACCATTATTGAGGAGCAATACTTAACCATAAAATTGATGGAAAAGGATTGGATCAATGAAAACAACTACTCTGACACAGGGGAGTTGGTCGGTAAGGTGGTCGCCAACACGATATATGCCGGCGAGGTTCTACATAAGATGCGGTTTACTGTACCAGGTGAAGGTTCAACATTAGCTGCTTTGATTCCTAAAAATAAACGAGCGGTGACGATTCGTGTGGATGATGTTATCGGTGTCGCAGGTTTCCTATTACCAGGTAATAAGGTGGATATTCTTAACACGGTTTCGTATGGGAAGAACTCGGCTTCAACGCAAACGGTATTGAAAGACATTAAAGTGCTTGCGGTAGACCAAACCGCCAAAACTAAAGAGAACAGTCCTATCATTGTTCGTGCTGTGACACTGGAAGTGACCCCGAAAGATGCTGAGAAGTTACTAACAGCTAAAAGTAAAGGCAGTATTCAGCTGACACTCAGAAACCCACATGAAGTCGACAAGAAAGTCGTGAAACGATACGTACCAAGACCGAGCGTTACTATCATTAAAGGTACTGAAACATCGAATGTTCGCGTCAAGGATTGAGGTGATATATGAAAACAATAATAACATGTCTTATTGGTTTACTGTGTGTCTCGCTTTCTAGCTATGCCGCGATTCAAACGGGAAAAACCGTCACGGTGCCACACCACAAGTCAACGCACGTGAAGTTGTCTGGAAAAGCGAGCAAGGTGTCTCTCGGTGACCCAGATGTCCTTGATATTGTGATGCTGAAATCTAACGAGCTGTTTTTGATAGGTAATAAGCTCGGCGCTACGAATTTAATGGCCTGGGACTCAAGAGGAGTGCTGATCGAGTCCATCAATATTGAAGTAACACACGACCTAAATAGTCTGAAAGCTAAGTTGTTTGAATTCTTGCCGAATGAGCAGATCGAAGTTCATAGTTCACAGAATCGTTTGTTATTGAGCGGTCAAGTGAGCAATCAGCAACAGATGAATATTGCCATGCGTATCGCTGAAACCTATGCAGCAGGGCAGTCTGTTGATACATCGAAAGAGTCAGGAAGCGAAGTGACTGCTGCAACTGGTGTGATCAATCTAATGTCGATAGGTGGAGCACAACAGGTCATGCTAGAAGTTACGGTCGCGGAAGTTCAACGTAGCTTAGTGAGAAAATTTGATGCGAATTTCCATTTTTTCCAAAGCAGTGGCTCTAATTTCTCATGGGGTGGTGCGTCCGTTCCTGCTGGCATTGCTGGCGCTACGCCTATCTTCGATATCCCCACCTCACAAGACTACGGCATATTAGGGTCATTTGTTGATGGTAATACCCTTTTCAGTTTTGCGTTGGATGTTGCTAAACAAAATGGTGTAGCTAAAGTCCTAGCGGAACCAAACTTGACCGCTCTCAGTGGAGCAAAAGCTGAATTTTTAGCGGGTGGTGAGTTCCCTATCCCTGTTCCTGATGAAGACGGCATCACCATCGAGTACAAAGAGTACGGTGTTGGCTTAAAGTTCATTCCCACTGTTCTTAGCGATCAAAAAATCAACCTTAACCTTGCCGTTGATGTGAGTGAAATTGCCAATAGTAGTTCTCTCACCATTGAACCGAGTTTGAGCAATGCGACTTATTTCATCCCACCTATTACTCGACGTAGTGCGTCATCAACATTGGAATTGGCTGATGGACAAACCATCGGTATCGCGGGCCTGTTGAGTGAAAACGTGCGAGATGTCAGTAATAAGATGCCGGGGTTGGGAGAGGTTCCTGTTTTGGGGCAGTTATTCAACAGCCAAGAATTTGTATCGGGGGAAACTGAGTTGGTGATTTTAGTTACCCCAAGATTGGCTAAGCCTATAGATAGAAATGCTGTAACTCTACCGACGGATGCCTTTGTGAGCCCTAACGACCTTCAATATTACTTACTTGGCCGAAGTGCTTACATTGCGGAGCCATCGGGTGATGATGAACAAGCTCCTCGTCAATCTGCGCCTCAAACTGTTCCAGTTGAAGGTGGAAGCGAAGGCTCATTTGGACATGAATTATAAGGAGATAGCTATGATGAAGGTGATGATGGTTTGTCTCAGTGTAGGTTTGGTGGGGTGTGTAACGTCAGATGCACCTCTGGGTCACTCTGTAGCTCAGGTTAAAACAGAACAAATTTATAACCCAGATGCGACTCAAGAAAATTTGCTAGTAGTGCCTGACGGTACAGGGGAGCGAATGCAGATTGGTTACGATAGATATGTCGGTAAAGGAGAAGAAGCCTTATCTGGCAATAGTAGCCAAGTACTTCAAGAGTTTAATTGATATTTGGAGGTACTCATATGTTGTATCGAGTATCGAAAAGTCCCAAAAGACAGCAAGGTTTGGTGGTTATCTTAGTGACCGTTGCCCTGTTAGTTTTTTTGGCTGTATCAGCGCTAGCCGTTGATATGAACCATATTCTGGTTAACAAAACACGTTTGCAGAACGCTGTGGACTCTGCTGCTCTGGCTGCAGCCACAATACTGGATAACAGTAAGGATAAAGATACGGTTGACGCGGAGGTGGCGACAGCCCTCGCTGCTATGGCGGGTTCATCGGGTAATCATGAAATAGATCTTTCTACGGCAAATATATCTATTGAATACTCAAATGATCCACAAGATTTTACAGGAACTCCAACCTTTGGTGCTGACGACGATGTGTATGTTCGCGTTACGGTTTCCTCACTCGATATGGAGGAGTTCTTTATTCAAGCATTTGGCTTGGAAAAAACGGTTGCGGCAAGTGCAGTAGCGGGCCCTAGCTCGGGTCAAAGGTTTATCAATAATGTGGTGCCCATTGGTGTGTGTATTGGTGATGGGACGTTTGATAATGACGTCAATGAAGATGGTCTCCATGATGATACTGGTGAAGTGATTGACAGTGTTTTCGGGTATGAGCTTGGCACTGTTCATGCCTTAAAAGTGGGAGACAGCAACCTTTCTGAGATGGGAAACGGAAACTACCACCTGCTCGATTTTGGTTCAGGTGGTAATACCATTAAGAATGCGTTGGGGGGTAGCTACGATAACCCTGTTGCAATAGGTGAAGATGTTGTGACAAAACCGGGCGGCACAGTTGGCCCTACTGGCGATGGGCTGAATACTCGCTTTGGTGATTATGGTGGTGGTCTTACAGAAGATGATTACCCGTCAGATTACATCACTACAGAGCCGACCAATGAGATTACGATTGATAGTAACACGGGCGAAATAGATTTTGATGGTAGCTTTACCTATGCTGATTATAAAAGCGCGACAAATGCTTGTATTGAAGGCACGGGGAGTGGATGTGTTACCAATGGTGTCGCGTGGCGCAGGATTTTACCAATTCCTATGTTGGATTGCTCAGGAAAAAGTGGAGGCGCAACAGATTTTACAGTGAATAAGATAGGGTGCTTCTTCTTACTGCAAAGAGCGCCTGTGAATAACAGTGGTACCCAAGCTGTTTTTGGTGAGTTCATTCACTCATGTTCTGTGGTTGGCGGTTCCGGTGGCGTCAATTCGACGACAGAAGGGGCATATCGCATTGTGCTCTATGATGACCCTGATAATGAGGAGTCGTAGTCATGAAAGCGAATCTTAAAAGACAACGAGGGTGGGCTGCTGTCGAGGTCATTATTGCTACACCAGTACTGTTATTTTTCTTAGTGTTGACGCTCGAGCTAGGAAACATGTTGATCCATTACAACGTGATTTCTAAATCAGTACAAAACGGTGCCCGTTATGCGGTGAGTGAAGTTTATGGAACACAAACGGGAACCTTAGCACCGACCTCTGAAATACAAAATGTGGTCGTGTATGGAAAAAGTTCGACTGGCACTGCTTTGTTATCGAACTTATCAACGGCGAATGTCACAGTGACCCCTCCCTCTACAGACGATTATGTGAGGGTGAGTGTCAACTACAGCTACGTACCTCATTTTATTGGTATACCGTTTTCTAGCCAAAGCTTGTCAATACCTCTTCAAGTAACTTCGGTAATGAGGGTGTTGTGATGAACACGTTAACTAAACGCCGAATGAAAGGGTTGGCAATTGTTGAGTTCACGTTGGTCTCTTGGTTGGTGTTTCTATTGATATTTCTGATCCTTGGTGTAGGGGTCTATGTTTTTTCACTACAGATGGTGAGTGAAGCTACAAGAAAAGCAGCGCGTCTTGCGACTGTGTGTTGGGTTGAAGACAGAGACAATATTGCGGGCATGATTGTTCAAGATATTCCTTTGGTTGGCTTCTCTGCATCAAATATTGAAGTAGCTTATTTAGACAGCACTGGAACAGAGATTACCACTGGGTATACAACAGACCCTGGATTTGGGGACATAAAGTTTGTGAGAGCCAGAGCAACGGGCTATGGAATACAGCTAGTCAGTAACTTGAGTTTTTTAGGAACATCTGGGTACCTAGCAGCGCCCGCATTTGAAACGATATTACCAGCAGAGAACTTAGGGGTAATTCGAGCGGATTCGAATTTAAGGACAAGGTGTCCAACAAACTAAGCACAGGAGCAGTGTTATGGGGGAAGCTATACCATTACCATCCAACGATAACGAGATCCCGAGGTTGAAGACTAACCTTAAGGTTTGGCTTGTTTATCACAGTGAGGGTTTTCATGCCTATATGAGTCAAGAACTGAAGAAATGTAGAAATCTATACACGCATTCTTTTTCTCTACTCGGCATGAGTGAAGAGTACTTACAAAACATTGATGCTCCTGACTTAATTTTTGTTGAGGCTGGTGGAAATTGGTCTCAAAAAATGGCAGAGCTTCAAGGCTATGATTTAGCTTGGGAGGGCCACGACCTCTCATTGGTGGTTTTTGGCGATGAGAGCGATAACGCTTCTCTTAAAGTTGCGTTACGCTTGGGTGCTTCTGACTTTCTTTCTCACAATGTCAACATATCGGGTTTGATGCCTCTACTGCAGAAAACATCATCCGACAAACTGGCAAGTTCGCGTTTGGGCGAGATGTTTCTGTTTCTTAATACCAAGGGTGGTATGGGGGCGACAACGCTTGCTCTGAACACTGCGATAGAGATAGCGGAACATCATCCAGACGAAGTGTTATTGCTTGATATCGATTTGCAGTTTGGCGTTATTCCTGAATATATGAATGTGCAACCGTCTTACAGTATCTCCGACGTGATCAATAACTCAAAAGATCTCGATGAAATCTCTTTGAGCACATACGTCTGTAAGCATGATTCAGGGTTACATGTTCTAAGCTTTAAGCATGAAAATAACGCGGATGATTACGAACATGCACTCAAAATAGGTAAGTTACTTCCGGTGCTTCGCCGTTATTACCCGTTCATCATTATCGATTTTTCTCGCGGGCTGGATCATGTGTTTGCATCGACGATATCCCCGGCCAATAAAGCACTTTTAGTTATGCAGCAAAACCTTGTGTCGATTAAGAACACATCTCGTCTGATTAAATCCTTGAAGTTTGAGTATGGGTTACAAACAGATGCGATCGAAATCGTCTTAAATCGTTATGAAAAGCGACAACCGATTAAGCTTAAAGATATAGAACAGACATTGGGCTCTCATGATATCCATATTATGCCTAACGATTTCAAAGTGGCATTGGAGAGTGCCAATTTAGGGATGCCATTTGTTCAAAATAAGAAAAACAGCTCGATTACTCGATCGATTATTGAGCTATCTAATTTTCTATCACCTCACGAAGAAGAGAACAAAAGTTGGCTTAAGCGACTATTCTCATAAGACGGCAGTGATGCGCAAAGACGAGGGAGCGTTATGTTCTTCAAACGAAAAAATATTAACCCAGAGTTCGAAAAGAAAGCCTCAGATGTTGCTGTCGATGAAGTTAAAGCAACTAATCTAGCTGAGGCTCCGGCTAATCCTCTGACCCGTCCTGATGCCAGTGCTGAAAAAGAAAAGTCGATTAATGAAGCCAAAAAGGCACTTGAACAAGAACTCTCAATCAAACATTACTTTCACAAGCAACTACTTGAGACTCTCGATCTAGGTTTGCTTTCTAGTTTAGAAAAGGAACGCGCAAAGATTGACCTTCATGAAGCTATTGTTCAATTAATGGCGAATGATTCAAGCCAAGCCCTAAGCGCTGAAGGTCGCAAGCGAGTTATTAAGCAGATTGAAGATGAGGTTTTTGGGCTCGGACCGCTAGAACCTCTGCTCGCAGATACAACGGTGTCAGATATTTTGGTAAATGGCCCCAAAAGTGTTTATGTAGAGCGTCGAGGAAAGTTGGAAAAGACACCTTATACCTTTCTTGATGACCGTCACTTAAGAAACATCATCGATAGAATTGTGAGTCAAGTGGGGCGACGTATCGATGAAGCATCACCTATGGTGGATGCGCGGCTTGCTGATGGCTCTCGTGTTAACGCCATTATCCCCCCGCTTGCACTGGACGGCCCTTCAGTATCGATCCGACGTTTCGCTGTTGACCGTCTGACAATGGATAACATGTTGAGTTTCGGTTCTCTATCTCCTGAAATGGCTAAGTTTGTGGAGGCTGCAGTTAAAGGAGAGCTCAATATTCTGATATCAGGAGGTACTGGCTCGGGAAAAACGACCACACTTAATATTTTTTCAGGCTTTATTCCGAGAGATCAGCGAATTATCACGATTGAAGATTCAGCTGAGCTTCAATTACAACAACCTCATGTGATTCGATTAGAGACTCGCCCTGCTAACCTTGAAGGCAAAGGTGAAATTAGCCAACGTGAACTAGTAAAAAATACTTTGCGTATGCGCCCAGACAGAATTGTGGTTGGGGAGGTAAGGGGGAGTGAAGCCGTCGATATGCTTGCTGCAATGAACACGGGCCACGATGGCTCTTTGGCAACGATTCACGCCAACACCCCTCGCGATGCTTTAAGCCGAGTAGAAAATATGTTCTCTATGGCGGGCTGGAACATCTCAACCAAAAACCTTCGTGCTCAGATTGCATCAGCCATTCATTTGGTCGTTCAAATGGAACGTCAAGAAGACGGAAAGCGCCGTATGGTTAGTGTTCAAGAGATCAATGGCATGGAGGGGGAGATGATCACTATGTCTGAAATCTTCCGTTTCCAAAGAAAAGGGGTTGATGCTGAAGGTAATATTCAAGGCCATTACACGGCTACCGGTATTGTTCCTCAGACCCATGATCAATTGGTGAAGCGTGGCTTAGATTTACCATTCGAGATATTTACCGAGAAATAGGAATAGGGGGGCTGTATGGATAATGTAACGGTTTCATTGATTCTGTTGTTCGTTGCGGTTCTGTTTATTTCGCAAGCTTTGCTCTTACCGGCAGCCGGTAAAAAGGCTAAGCATCGTGAGCTGTCTCGACGCCTCAAGGAGACGCAGAAAAATATCGACGAAGAGAGCCTCTCTCTTTTGAAGGAGCACTACCGTAAAGAGCTATCACCTTTAGATCGTAGGTTGGTGTCAATAGGCGCACTGGCTGACCTGAAAAAAATGCTGGAGCTAGCGGGTATCAAAATAGCTCTGACTCGTTTTCTATTTACGACTTTTTTAGCTGGGCTATCACTTACATTATTTGCGCTGTTATTGAATCAACAATGGTTTGTATGTGTAGCGGTATTTTTCTTTTCTTGGGTTGTCGCCTATTTGTACGTACAAAACCGAGTAACTTATCGCCTCGCTCGCTTTGAGGAGCAATTACCAGAGGCTCTCGATATCATTCGCCGTGCATTGCAAGCTGGGCAGCCTTTGGTTCAGTCTCTTAATGAAGTTGGCGAAGAGATGCCAGACCCTATTGGATCGGAGTTCAAAAATACCTATAACTTACTCAACTATGGTTATGACTTGCGCTTAGCTATTTTGCAAATGGCTGAACGTGTCCCTACGGTATCTATGTTGGCATTTTCGAGTGCAGTGATGTTGCAGAAAGAGACGGGTGGTAACCTTTCAGAGAACTTACAGAAAGTATCAGAGGTGCTAAGAGCTCGTTTCAAGCTGGAGCGAAAAATCAAAACACTTTCAGCGGAAAGCCGATTGTCTGCTTGGATACTGACTCTGTCCCCTTTTGCGCTTTTCTTTGGGCTGAAAGTTGTTAGCCCCGATTATATAGAACCTTTGTATAGCGATCCTCGCGGTATCACCATGGTGAGTATTGGCATTATCTTACTGGCTTTAGGCGCTTTGTGGATCAAGAAAATAATTAACATAGAGATATGATTTATGGAACTACTCGACATTAATGCTTGGATGCAAGCCTTAGAAGCGTTTGGGTTAAGTTCACAAATGGTGATCTATGGAATGATTCTACTGACCACCATTTTATTGACTCTCACATTAGGCTTTTTATTGGTTGGTGCTAGCTCACCATTAGACAAACGCTTGAAGAAAATTTCTGGTAACAAAGCTAATTCGTCTCATAGAAAGGGGTTCGATTTTTCGAATACGCTGGAATCTTTAAGTCCGTTTGTCGGAAAAGGAAACAAGCGTGATAACGCAACCTATTCAGAGAAGCTGATGCATGCAGGTTATCACGATAAAAGTGCGCTCTCGATTTTCTATTCATTGAAATTGATCTCAACTTTGATCGGTTTAGCCTGTGCTTTTTTGGTGTATTACACCGCGGTAGGCGGCAGCTACAACAACCTACTGACTTTAACTTGTGTCTTCATCGGTATGTTCACCCCTAACTTTGTGCTGAATAAACTGCAGAAAGATCGCCAACGAAAAATTCGAAACGGGGTCCCTGATGCGTTGGATTTGTTAGTGGTTTGTACCGAATCTGGACTTGGCTTTAATGCCGCGCTAGGGCGAGTTGCGACAGAACTTTATGTATCTCAACCTGAGCTAGCCGATGAATTGGATACGGTTTTCGCCAAGATCCAAGCTGGTGTTCCAATGCCAGATGCTTTGAGTCAACTCATCGATCGGACTGGTCTTACTGAACTTGAAGGCTTGGTATCTATGTTGTCTCATGCTTCGAAAATGGGTGGAAGCCTTGCGCAAACCTTAAGAGACTATACTGCGGATTTTAGAGATAGACGACAACAGGCTGCTGAAGAAGTCGCAGCTAAAATCCCAACAAAAATGTTATTTCCAATGCTGCTATTCATCTGGCCTTGCTTCTTTATCGTGGCATTAGGTCCAGGGATGATGATTGTAATGGACGCACTAACGGCCCCAGGAGCTGAATTATGAGAACCATAAATAGAGTCATATTATTCATGTTACCTCTTTTTCTTATTGGGTGTGCTTCATCTGATGAAACGGGCAACGATTTCAATTCGGAACTATATGCAGGTAAACCGATAGACACATTGAGTAATGATACGCCTCCTTTAAATGAGAAAGAGGCGATTGTTCGAGGCGATAAAGCACTGCGTGAGAACAACGTCGACCTTGCTTTATACGAATATATTCGTTCCCTTTCGTATCCTGAGAAAGAGTTCCATGACAGAACATTGTTCACGATTGGTCGTATTCATCAATCAAGAGCGAATTACCCTCTGGCAGAGAAATCTTACCTTGCTGTGTTGAATGTCGATCCCGCCCATACCGGAGCGCTTGAACAGCTTGGGAGTTTATACACTAAACAGAATCGACTTGAAGAGGGGCTAAGTTACTTTTACAAAGCTATTAACTCAGACCAAGTACGATTGAGCAGTGGTCAAAGTATCTCTAATAATCATTCACTAACTAAGAGCCAAGCTCAAGCCTTTAAAGTGGATGATCAGTCTCCGTTATTAGCTTATATGGGCGTTGGGGTGCTGCGAGATGTGGCTGGTGATCATGACGTGGCACAGATTCTGTTTGGTAAGGTACTGACTATCTCTCCCCGCTCAGTTAAAGGGTTAATCAACATGGGTTATTCTCACTACATGGACGGTGAATATGATGAAGCTGTACGCTTAACGACTAACGCGTTGAATCTAGAGCCAAACAATGAAAAAGCGCAAAATAACCTTGCTTTGATTTACCTTGCTAAAGGAGAAGTGCAGAAGTCGGTTAATACCTTTATGCGCCATATGGATGCACCAGAAGCATTAAATAACGTCGGTTACTTCTTGATTCTTCAGGGTAAACCAGAGGAAGCCATTCCTTACCTACAACAAGCTATTGATAAAAAAGCTTCCTATTATGAACTTGCCAATAAAAACTTGGAGACAGCGATCTCGCAAGTCCGAGAGATGAATTAGAAAATTAATTCAGGGTGAAATGAAAAGGACTTCATTTTGGCTCAGGAAAATTCGATTCGACAAGATGCTTTCGTTCTTATTGGCTTTTGGCTTTTGGCTAGTGGGAGCAGTGCTGATTATTGTTTTTAATTGGGAAACGGTTAATGCGTTAGAGCTCCGAGATAATGATGACTACATGCGTTTTGCCCAATTTCAACACTGGATGGAGGAGGGAGATTGGTACCTAGTACCTATGCACAACTTTAACCCTCAAGATGGAGTACTGATACATTGGTCTAGGCTGCCAGATATCATGCTGTCTTCAGTCGCTATACCGTTGCTAACCTTTCTTCCTGAACACCTAGCCTACACTTTCACGATATCTGTTGTCCCTCTCTTTTATTTACTTGTTTACTTACTGTCTGTTTTTTACTTAGGACACCGCTTGTTTGGCGTTAAGTATCGGTTCGTGAGTATGCTATTTGCGATTGCTTCTCCAGCTGTTGTTCACTTTCTACCTGGCGCAATTGATCACCACAATATACAGCTGATGCTTGGCGCTTTGTTCCTAGTTTTTAGCCCAATTAAACAAATGCAATTGGGACAGCGTTGGCGGAGCAACATACATGCTTTGGTTGTGGGGCTATCGTTTTGGGTTGGACTAGATAACATCTTTTTATTTGGGTCTTACTTCTTAGTTTATACGACATATTCATGTTTGGTTGATGCTCAGTGGAGAGGGTATGTCCGTGCTTTATTTGTAAAGTGTACAGTAACTGTATTGGTTGCCATTTTGCTAAATAGGCCAGTATCTGAGTTTTTCACTATTAAGTCTGATGAAGTTTCTTTTCTTTTAGTTTTCCTATTATTGAGTGGGTACGCTTTTACACTCTTTTTTGAAAAGAGTGTCGGTTTTGGACAATCAAAATTATCAAAAGTGATGATTTTTATATTTGTAGGACTGCTTTCCCTGACTCCGACGGTATTGCTATTTCCAAGTTTTATCGATGGGTTGTTGATAGAGTACCCATCAATATTGAAAATGTTTTGGCTAGACTATGTCTCCGAAGCTAAGCCAATTTATTACTACGTCAACCAGGATGGTTTCTTATCACGACAGAACTATGTGTTGCTTTTCATTCCTGCCTTATTGTTTCCTTTTTTTAAACAAAATAACCCATACGCCACCTTACTTTATCTTATGTTAGTGGTGAATCTGCTGTTGGCATACTTTTGGCAGTTAAGGGTCACAAGGAGTTGTTTTTTATTAGCAGCTCCTCTTCAAGCGTATGTGGTTTTAAGGTGTGCTGAGTATTTGCGATATCTTTTTGCAAAGGTTGTATTTATAACGCTCGGTGGGCCATTAGGGATTGCGTTCATTTTGCTATTCATCAATGGAGACCTGTCAGGGGCTTCGTTTAAAGAGCGAAATCAAGTAGATGAAGATAACTTAGTAGAGGTTCTTAACTCTATAGATGTTAAAGAAGAGCTTGTATTAACCGGTATTGAAAGTGGTTCTCAATTGTTAGCAAGAACAAAAAATAGAATCATTGCAGCCCCTTATCATAGGAATATTAAAGGGAATACTTTCTTAATTGAAGCTATGCTTGAAGAAGACCTAAGTATTGTTCGAGAGAAATTGTTAAACAAAGGCGTAGATATCGTTGTCGTGGGAAATGATAGTCACTTAGTTCTGATTAAGCACCTCAGCAGCGAGAAAGCCTTCATTCAAAGGCTATATAGTCAAGAATTGCCCAGTTGGTTAGAGAGAGTTTATTCAAACAAGCAAAGCAGTTATCAAGTTTTTAGGGTGAGGGAGTATCCATGACAAACGAAAAAATAGCGGTATTACTTCCTTGTTTCAATGAGGCTGGTGCTATTGGACAAACCGTGAGCTCATTTAGAACGTCTTTACCTAACGCTGATATTTATGTTTATGACAATAATTCGACTGATAACACCATCGCAGAGGCTAGTGAGGCAGGGGCAATTATTCGTACAGAGCCTCGCCAAGGAAAGGGAGAAGTTGTTAGAAGAATGTTCTCTGATATTGAAGCAGATATATACGTGATGGCTGACGGTGATAACACATATGATGCATCAATTTGTCCTACACTTATCGAGCATTTACTGAGTGAGCGTTTAGACATGGTTATTGGCAGTCGAGAACGATCGATAGGGGCATACCCCACTGGGCATATATACGGAAACAAATTTTTCTCGGCTCTGGTAAACAGAGCTTTTAATGCTCATTTTGAAGACGTTTTTTCTGGTTATAGGGTGATGAGTCGTCGTTTCGTTAAGAGCGTACCAATATTCAGCGATGGTTTTCAGATAGAAACAGAGCTTACCGTCCACGCGTTGCACCATAATATGCCCACTAAAGAGGTTGCGACACAGTACTCTCCTCGTCCAGATGGAACAGAAAGTAAACTTCATACACTCAGTGATGGCGTTAAAATTTTTAATTTTATTCTTTTCATTCTGAGGGACGTAAAACCGTTACTATTTTTCGGTGTGCTTGCCTTATTTCTTGCAGGCTTGTCTCTGGCCCTAGGTATCCCTGTGATTGTCGATTTTATCGAGACAGGGCTCGTTGAGCGGGTACCTACAGCAATCCTCGCAAGTTCAATTGCTTTGATCGCTGTAATGTCTTTTTTCTGTGGATTGATTCTAGATAACGTTTCACGAGGTCGACGAGAAATTAAGATTCTGTCGATGTTAAACCTCTAGGTTGGTGGGGAGAGTGCATGAGAGCGAGCAAGAACGAAGATGCTGAATGGCTCAACTATTTAAATCGTTTCAGTAATGAATATGATCACCGAGTCTACAATGATAACTCTACTGGTGGGGTTATGAGAGCCGGACATATAGCTCTAGAGAGGCCTTTGAAGAAGGAACACTTTTCAAGGGTTTTAGAGGTAGGGTGTGGGACTGGTGAGCATTTAAAGCATGTATCGCATACCTTTGATGAATATGTAATGACTGATGGTGACCAAGCCGCTCTTGATATTGCTCAGCAATCAATTACAAGTTTAAAGCAGCAAGGAAGTATTATATTTGAGAGTATGGATGCGAGTTGTTTAGAGTACCCAGATGAACACTTTGATCGTGTAGTAGCGACTCATATCTTGGAACATATTTATGAACCTCACCTTGTTATTAAAGAGTGGTTACGAGTTCTCAAGCCTGGGGGGACCTTATCAGTACTAATACCGACGGATCCGGGGCTTGCGTGGAAAGTTGGTCGGTACTTTACGACTCGAAAACTTGGAATGAGTAAAGGCTGGAACTACGATTATATTATGGCGAGGGAACACGTAAACCCGTGCAATAATCTTATTGTTTTTTTGAAGTATTATTCTCCTAGTTATCGCTGCAGCTTTTGGCCATTCTCGATATTACCGTCGATCGATTGTAATTTGTTTTTCTCTTTCCATGGTGTGAAATAGACTC